>OHAG01000050.1_pt1 | contig 105085 bp, 95 predicted proteins | sample 1577081 | NCBI WGS metagenome assembly OHAG01 (sample SAMEA3541513, study PRJEB24748) | human gut metagenome | biome: human gut; feature: human-associated habitat; material: faeces | place: China | collected 2012
CCTTTGGCGTAGCGATGGTTGCCGGCAAAAAGCGGGTACCGAAGCCAGCTGCAGGAATGACTGCTTTACGTATACGTTTCATCGATTTTTTCTCCTAATGTATGCATACAAACAATACATATACCTTGCTATTTTACCATATTTGACGACGCTTTGTCATTGAAATTTGGCTGACTTACATATAGTTGTAACTTTTTAGGAAAGATTGGACTGTATGCTGCTATGGCCAAACGATTAGCTGATGCCAAAAAACGACCTCAGTCCTTTTTAGGATCCGAGGTCGTTAAACCATATAATTATACTATTTAGCTATGCTAGTTTATCGAGGCTACGCCTAATTTTGCCAAAGCGCGATTGTAATGGCGATAGACGCGTTGTCTGGATTTCCCAAGAAGTTGTGCAATTTCCGGAAAAGTAAGGTCTGCTTCGAAACGCAGCATGAGTATATTCCGCTCTAATTCATTCAATTGGCTCAGTGCTTCTTGCATGGGATCAGAAAGTTCCTTTGATACGATACAGTGCTCCGGTTCTCCCGTTTTGCTAGCTGGAAAGCCTTCTAAGGCAGTGTGGTAATCAATGTCTTCTTTCCTATTTTTGTGGCGCAGCGTATCGTTCACTTCACTACGCAACTGGTTGTTAATATATTTCTTTATGTGCCAGCTCAAAGGCTCCAATTGTTTCAAAGGAATTGTCTGATCCCAATGATACAGGCCGTGAATACAGCCGATAATGGCGCTCTGCTTAGCTTCTTCGTAGGTGCTGAATACATCGGGATAGCGTTCGAAGTAATAGGCGGCCTTGTCCAGGATCAGGAAGTTGTACAAGTGGCATAGGTAATCGAGGCTCGACTGCTTTTCGAGACTGTTGCCGGTGTGAATGCGGTTGAGCATGAATTGGAATGCTTTTAGATTTTGCTTTCTCCCTGCTGGGCGCAATGCCCCTGTATGGGCATTGCGGTTCGTGCGGCCGCGACAGGCCGCATGAAGGGGACGAAAGTGGCCGCGAAGCGGTCGATAGAGGGTACCTACTAAAATTATTATTTATACACAACATTACATTTTATTCTCACGCCCTCTATCCCCAGTTTCGCTACGCTACTGGTACTTTCCCCTTTGGAGGGGAAAGCCATCCTTTCATATATTTAAATAATATTTGTTTTTATACAGAAAATCGCATTTTTAGGATTCATAGAGCAATTGCTTTCCCAGTTTGCCTTCTCTGGGCAGAAGGCAAATGGGAAAGCCAAAAGCCCGTATCCAACAGGATTCACGTCCTATTGGATACGGGCTTCATTAAATACTTATTTATTTAATTGTCTTTGAATCTTCAGCAATTAATCTTACGCTTCTTCAGTCTGTGCGTCTTTATCGGGGACTGCTGCTTTGTAGATGAGGCCTACGATGAAGCCTACTACTAAGAAGGGGATCCAGTCCATGCCGAGGGAATGGAGCGGTAATCCTTCAAATATAGCATCTACCGGGCCAAGGCCGATTTTAGCGGTCTGTAAGCCTGTAACGAGGGCCGGTACGAAGGTGAAGGCTGTGGAGCATACCCATACGCAGCGGCGGCCGCCGAAGAGGTTGTGTGTGAAGGTCAGGATGATGTTGGATACTACCAGCGGGTATACGAACATCAGGACCGGAATGGCTGCGACGATGATGGTCTTCAGGCCTGCTGTAGCTACGAGGAAGGAAGCTACGGCAAAGATGGTTACGTAGGTCTTGAAGCTAGCGTGACCGATGAGCTGATGGAAGTACGCTGCGCAAGAGGTTACGAGGCCGATGGATGTGGAGAGACAGGCCAGGAGTACGATGACTGCCAAGAGGAGGGCACCGCCATAACCGAAGAGGATCTGAGCGCTAAGGGACAGAACCGGAGCACCTGTTTCCTGCATGCCAATGGCTTGTACGGACTGGGCACCTAAGTAAGCTACGAAGACGTATACGAAGGCTAAGAGACCAACGGCGAGGCCGCCGGCTTTGAATACTTCGTGGGTTACTTCTTCTTTTGTCGTAGCGCCGTCTTCTTTTACGAATTCAATGACCAAGATGGCGAAGACGAAAGCTGCGATAGCATCGAGGGTGTTGTACCCGTCAATAGCGCCCTGGGACAGAGCCATAACGCCTGTTGCGTATTTCGCGAGCGGCGCCTGGGGCACGCCCATAGGTGTTACGAGGGATTTTACGATCAGGGCCAGGATGGTCAGGAGCAGTGCCGGCGTGAGGATCTTGCCGATACGGTCGACCAGTTTGGCCGGGCTGATGGAGAGCCACCACGTGATGATGAAGAAAACAACCAGGAAGGCCCACATAATCGGATCGCTGCCGCCATTATTGAGCAGCGGGCGAACGGCGATTTCATAGGAAACCGTGCCGGTTCTAGGAATAGCGAAAGCCGGGCCAATGGCTAAGTACGAAATAACAGTAAAGAAAATAGCATATCTCTTGTCAATGCGGTTGGTCAGTTCCTGCAGGTTGCTGCAGCCGGAATAGCCCATGGCCAGTACGCCCAGTAACGGCAAGCCTACGCCTGTAATGACGAAGCCACCGACGGCATACCATACGTTGGTACCAGCTGCCTGACCCATGGAAGCCGGGAAGATTAAGTTCCCTGCGCCAAACCACAGGGCGAAAAGCATTAAGCCTATCGCAATAGTTCGATTACCTTTTTTTGCACCCATACGTCTTACCTCCTAACAATAGATAAAAACAAGAATCAGTGAGCACGCTTCGAAGGCCGCTTCAATTGTTGTTTACTACATTTTATCATAAAAATTTAAATATATCTACTTTTGTTATTAATATTTTAAATGTTTAACCGCTTTTTAACGTTCTTCTCATTTTGTTTTAATATAAATGTGAAATATGGTTCAATCTTTTCTGTTTACTGGCCTTTAACTTGCAAAAGTTTTAAAATTTTAAGCTCTATTTTTTCAAATTCTCTTGTATGCTACTATTTTTCAATGGATTTTCAGGGAAAATCTGGCTTTTTTCCTGTTTTTGTGAACAAAAAAACAACAGCCTCTAAGAGACTAGAGGCTGCGTTTTGTTATGATTGAGTTATGCTATTTACAGCGTTTTTTCCGTGCTTTTCGCGGTCAAACAAGCGCGCAAGTCATGGATGAGGCGCTCATTTTCACGCCGCGTACGGACAGCGAGTCTAAAGAAATACGGCGTAAGTCCGGGATAGTTCCCACAATCACGAAGGAGAATACCTTTATTTTGAAGGTGCTGCCTTAATACATGGGCCGGCAGGTCTTGGCGTATACTTTGGCCGAGGATGAAATTGACCGATGGCGGCCAAACACGGAGATCCGGCAGCTTTTGAAGCTCGCCATAAAGATAGTTTCCTTCAGCCTGTACAAAGGACTGTGTCCGAGCTAAATATTCTGTATCCTGTAAAGCCGCGACACCGGCCGCCTGAGCCAGGACATTGACGTGCCACACGTCGGTATGGGCTTCAGCTGCAGCGACCAGTTCTGGTGCTGCCGCAGCAAAGCCCAGACGCAGGCCTGGTAGTGCAAAGATCTTCGTCAGAGAATGGAGGACAATGAGACGGGGATAGGAACGCACCAAATCGGCAACGCTATACTCCCCTCCATCGCTGCGGAAATCGATGAACGACTCATCTATGACGACGTACGTGTCCGTGTGCTGCAAAGATTCTAAAAGCTGTATGATCTCACGACGAGGCAGTAAATTCCCTGTAGGATTGTTGGGATTCGCCAAGAACAAGCAGTCAAAGTGACAGGCCTCAGCAGCCAAAACCCCTAAATCCGGCTGGAATCCAGCCTCCACCTGAAGAGGCCAATACACCACGTCGGCATGAACAGACACAGCCGCCCGGGCGTACTCACTAAAAGAAGGCGCTGGGATCAAGACCCGCTTAGGACGCAGAACCTCCATGAGAAGGTACAGCAGCTCCGCCGCACCATTCCCAGGCAGGATGAATGAAGTTTCGAGGCTGTAGAAAGCAGAAATAGCAGCCCGAAGCCCCCGGCACTCCGGATCCGGGTAATGAATGATAGAGTTTAGGTGAGAAAGAATTGTGTTTTTTACAGATAAAGAAAGACCCAAGGGATTAATATTTGCACTATACTGATTTTGCTTTATGCTTTCCCATTTTGCCTTCCCCATGGTGGGGAGGGTGGTCCGATAGGACCGGGAGAGTAGAAAACGGTAGCTCTAACGTTGATGCAATGAAGCGTTAGCGAAGCCGGGGAGAGAGTGCCAATGCAGAAACCATAATTTTATTATAAAAATTAATTTTGGTAGTTACCCTCTATCGACCGCGGACGAAGCCGCGCCCACTTTCCCCTATAAGGGGAAAGCCATCTGCTCCCGTATCTTAAATCACAGTTTTTTATATAGAAAGCTCTCTCTATATATTTTAAGGTATGTGAAGCGATGGCTTTCTCCTCACAAGGCACAACGCCCCTGTGTGGGCGTTGTGGTTCGTGCGGCCGCGACAGGCCGCATAAAGGGGACGAGAGTACCGGGAGCGCTAGCGTTACCGGGGAGAGAGGGCCAATGCAGAAACCATAATTTTATTATAAAAATAATTTTTGTAATTACCCTCTATCGACCGCGGACGAAGCCGCGCCCACTTTCCCCTATAAGGGGAAAGCCAACGTTATTACTACTAGTTTCGCCTCTATCCCCCATTGCTTTGCAATGGGTACTTTCCCCCCGGGGAAAGCAAATTTCACACGGGGGCGCTGGGCCCGTGCAGTTCTCTTTTTTTGAACTTCTTGCACTTTCGTGCAAGCATAGACTATATCTTATCCCTTTTCAGGGCCTATCCGCTTCGGTGCGCTTGCACCTACTTCCTTTTGGGAATAGTCGTTGAACCTTGCCTTGTTCGGGCCTTGGCTGCTGATTGTCCATTTTTTCTGGCACTTAGGGTTTGACCGTATGCTATACAGTAGATTTTTTCTGCTTTCGCGGCCTTCACGTTTAGGTTTGTTTCAGCCTTGCGTTGTGGCTCTGCTGTCTTTAGGAGTTTCCAGCAATTCAGATAGTTTGGCGTGGCTTTGGCCACTGGTCATACAGGTTGCCCTGTATGCTGACTGGTGCAGGGGTGTTCCCTCGTTAATCAAGCCATTGTTTGCTTGGGTCGTTGTAGATGTTGCCTCCGTGTTCAAAGGGTTGCATGGATTCCCTCCTTTTGGATGCGCATGTCGCCGCTGATGAGGCGGACTGTGCGGTAGTAGGTGTAGGTGCCAAGGGTGCCGGCTATGGTCTTGGCTGTTTCTTCTATGTCTGCTTCTCTTCTATCTGCCGGGAAGAGGATGCCACAGATGGTGCCGCTGTGGGCCGTGTTGATGCCCAGGGCGCCGTGTTGGTCAGCCAGGCTGATGAGCTGTTCCAGGTCCGGTTTTGGCAGGTATGGCTGGTGGGCCACGGCGCTGCGGGTGGCAGCTTTCCCTAGTGTTTCTGCTGTCACCTGGTCTTTCAGGCTGGCCAGGGCCTGGGCTGCTACTTCTGTGTGTGCTGGTACGAGCCGGTCCGTGGCGGCGTGAAAGTCTTCTGTTTGGACGGTGCCGCCGGCGTCTAAGATGGCAATTTTCATGGGCGGCACAGGGCCGTACGTACGCAAGATATCACCGGTACTGTAGTTGACCAAGGCCAGGTTGTGGGCGAAGACGCCGTCTACGGCGTCGATGGTAGCGGCGAGGTGCCCTATTTCTGCTGCTGAGAGGGTCTTCCCTAGGGCCGTAGCGACGGCGACGCTGACGGCGGCAATGTCGGCCGTGCTGGAGGCCATGCCTTTTCCCGGCGGCAGCTGCGATTGGACGGAGAGGCTGTAGGGAAAGGCCGGCTGGCCCAGATAGGCTAAGGTAGCGGCCAAGGCTGCTTTTGCTTTGGCTTGCAGAGGCCCTTGCTCGCCTTCGCGCACGGTGGCCGTGCTGTAGAGGTTGATGGGACAGGTGAGCAAAAAGGGCGTGCCGTGCCAGCGGCCTTGAATGAATTCGCCGCACGAGCCGGGGACGGAGACGGATAAATGCACGGCGTCACCTCCCCAGCCAGGCCAGGGCCGTCAGCATGACCGCCAGGATAGTGACGGTATACATGAGACTGATGGCCTGCCGGATGTGACGGGCTCGCAAAGGATGAATGGGATCGCCCATGTAAGCCCGGAAAGTGGTCTTGCCGAAGTAGCTATTGTAGCCGCCCAGGCGGATGCCCAAGGCGCCGGCTACAGAGGCTTCGGCCCAGCCGCCATTGGGGCTGGGATGCTTGTGGGCATCGCGGCCCATAATCTGCCAGGCCCGGCGCCAGTGAAAGCGCAATAAAAAGGCGGCTACGACCGTCAAGACGCCTGTAATGCGGGCCGGGATAAAGTTGGCTACGTCGTCGAGACGGGCGGCGGCACGGCCGAAATAGAGGTATTTTTCGTTCTTATAGCCCAGCATGGAGTCCATCGTGTTCACGGCCCGGTAGAGGACGGCCAAGGGCAGGCCGCCTAAGGCGTAATAGAACAAGGGCGAGACGATGCCGTCTGTCGTGTTTTCCGCTACTGTTTCTACAGTGGCCCTGGTGATCTCCCCTTCGTCCAGGTTTTCTGTATCGCGGCCGACGATCCAGCCTACGCGCTGGCGGGCCTTAGCCAGGTTATGGTGTTCCAAGAGACGGCGAATAGCCGTACCGGCCTGGGCCAGGCTGCGCGGGCAAATGGTAAAGCTGAGGACCATGGCCTGAACGGCTACGGAGACGTACCAATTGCCGATTTTTCCGAGGCCCCAGAGCAGGATGAGGACGACGTTCCACGTCACTAAGAGGACGATGGCTACGACTATGGCGCCGGCGACGAGCTGAACTCTGGGGGAGGCTGTCTTTTGGTAAAAGAAACGGTCCAGCCAGCCGATCAGGCGGCCCAGCAAGGCGACGGGATGGAAACGCGTCTGCGGATCGCCGATGATCAGATCGAGGAAAAAGGCTGCAATACACGTCGTCATGGGTGGGCCTCACGCATGATGGCATCTAGCTTGTCCAGGTCTAAGTGGGCGGCGACGATGCGGGCCAGACGGTCGTAGCGCCGTTCTTTTTCGTCGTCATAGCGCAGGTCTGCCCCTAAGGGCGGCAGGCCTTTGTGCTGGCGCAAGGCATTGAGCAGGTCCCGGCGGAACTGGTCGTTGTCGAAGAGGCCGTGGACGTACGTGCCAAAGGCCTGGCCATCCTTGCGGGCCGTACCGGCCTTAAGAGCACAGGGCTGGCTGGAACGGCTGGTGACGATGAGCTGGGATAATTCCCGATCAGCGACGGTCGTCTGGCCCATGTGGATTTCGTAGCCTTTCAGGGACGGTGCCGTAAGGGTTGCTTCCAAGAAGGGCAGCGCCTGCCACTGGGCTGTGACCTGGTAGGTCGCTTTCGCCGCGGCAAAGGTCGTTTCCACTGGCAAGAGGCCTAAGCCTTCTATAGAGTCGCAATCCGTTTCCGTATGCAAGGGGTCGTAAATAGCCGTGCCCAGCATTTGGTAGCCGCCGCAAATGCCGATGAGGGGCGTGCCGTTCCGATAGCGTTCTTTTATGGCGGCAGCTACGCCGCTCTGTCGGAGCCATTGCAAATCGCCTGTCGTATTCTTACTGCCCGGCAGGATGATCAGGTCCGGCTGGCCCAGGCTGCCGGTGTCGCTTACGTAATAAAGGCTTACGTCCTTCTCTTCTGCTAAGCTGTCGAAATCGGTGAAGTTGGAGATTTTGGGCAAGCGGATGACGGCGATTTGCAGGTCACCAGCTGCAGGCAGGCTTTGCTTGTCTTCTAAGGAGACCGAGTCTTCTTCGTCAATGCCTAAGTCTTCAATATAGGGAATGACGCCCAAAACGGGCTTACCCGTCTTTTGTTCCAGGAAGGCTACAGCCGGGTCAAAGAGGCTGATGTCACCGCGGAAACGGTTGACGATGAGGCCCCGGACGAGGTCCCGTTCGTCCGGTTCTAAGAGCTCCAGCGTGCCTACGAGGGCGGCTAAGGAACCGCCCCGGTCGACATCGGCGACGAGGAGGACCGGCGCCTGGGCGTACTTGGCGACGCGCATGTTGACGATATCATGATCGTGAAGGTTTACTTCTGCCGGGCTGCCGGCACCTTCGATGACGATCGTATCGTAGTTTTCTTCGAGTTTAGCCAAGGCTGCCTTAACTGCGTCAAAGGCCTTGAGGGCATAGCCTGTATGGTAGTCCCGGGCGGACATGTTCCCTAAGGGACGGCCATCGATGATGACCTGGGAGCAGCTGTTTCCCGTCGGTTTGAGGAGGACAGGGTTCATTTCTACGGACGGCTCTAAGCCGGCCGCTTCGGCTTGCGCCACTTGGGCCCGGCCCATTTCCAGGTCTTCTTTGGTGACATAGGAATTGAGGGCCATGTTTTGCGCCTTAAACGGGACGACGCGCTGGCCTCTGCGATAAAAAATCCGGCACAAGGCCGTAGCGAGGACGCTCTTGCCTACGTGGGAGCTCGTGCCTTGAAGCATAATATATCTTACCAATGGTTGCACCACCTTTGTTGATTACAATATAACTATTATAGACAGAGGGCGTCTGTTACGTCAACGAATGAGACCGTAAAAAACAGGATGCCGTGACGACGACACCCTGAGAATTTGATAGCACTATAAGGTTTTCATTTCTGCTCGCGGACGATATAGATTTGCCGTTTCTTCGTTTCCAAATAGATTTTTGATAAATAAAGCCCGATAATACCGAGGCTGAGCATCATAATCCCGCCTAAGAAGGTAATGATGCAAACTAAAGATGGCCAACCGGCAACGGCATCTCCCCAAATGCAGGAGCGGATGAAAATGAAGGCTAAGGCCAGGAAGGATAGGACGCACATGATGATACCCAGAACAGACGCTGCATAGAGGGGGACGACTGTATAGGCTAAGATGCCTTCAATGGAATAGCGAAAGAGGTTCCAAAAGGACCATTTTGTCTCACCGGCACTGCGTTCGATATTGTCATAGGAAAGCCAGACTGTATGGAAACCTACCCAGCTAAATATCCCCTTGGAAAAGCGGTTGTATTCCCGGTCGGCCACGACGGCGTCTACCATTTGCCGGGACATCATGCGGAAATCCCTGGCGCCATCGACGATATTCGTCTTAGAAATGGCGTTGATGAATTTATAAAAGAGTTTGGCGAAGAAGGAACGCAAAACTGGTTCACCTGTACGCGTATCCCTGCGCGTAGCGATGCAGTCAATTTCCTCCCCTTCTGTATGGAGCATACGCCACATCTTAGGCAAGAGGGACGGCGGGTCCTGAAGGTCTACGTCCATAGTGGCTACGTAATCGCCCTTAGCCATGGAAAGGCCAGCGTAAAGGCCTGCTTCCTTGCCAAAATTGCGGGAAAAGGAAATGTAGTGGACACGCTCATCCTTTGCGTGCAACTGGCGCAAAATGGACAGGGTCTTGTCGCGGCTGCCATCGTCGATGAAGCAAAATTCGATATCCGCATCAATCTGCTTTTCGTACTTCAATATTTCGTTGTAGAAGATTTCAATGGTCGCCTCTTCGTTGTAGCACGGGACGACTAAGGATAGTAATTGTGGCATAGAAAATGCTCCTATGTAAAAGAATGTATTTATTTCAACTTATTCAAAAACCTATATTGCAACTTTATTGGCAATATCTGCACATAGGGTACCTTTTCTAGTAGGCCTGGGAGGCCGCTATAGGCTTCTTTCGTGCCGCTCATGACGACGTCGTGGCCGCGGCGCACGAGTTCTAAGGCTGTGTCATAGCCTAGCTGGCCGTTCACACCGGTAACGAATACTCTCATACTCTGCCTCCGTACATGGTCTGGCAATATTGCTGGTATTCTCCAGAAATGATGTCCTGCCACCACGCTTCATGGGTCAGATACCATTGGATGGTCTTCTTGAGGCCAGTAGCAAAGGGCGTTTCCGGGAGCCAGCCCAGTTCGTCGTGGATCTTCGTCGGGTCGATGGCGTAGCGGCGGTCGTGGCCTTTGCGGTCCGTCACGTGCGTAATGAGGCTTTCCGGCTTATGAAGCTCCTGGCAAATGAGCTTTACAATGTCGATATTGCGCATTTCGTTGTGACCGCCGACGTTGTAGACTTCCCCAGTTCGCCCCTTCCGGACGATGAGGTCGATAGCCTTGCAATGGTCTTCTACGTAGAGCCAATCGCGCACGTTCAGACCATCGCCATAGACGGGCAAGGGCTGATTGTGGAGGGCGTTGATGATCATGAGGGGAATGAGCTTTTCCGGGAAATGGTAAGGCCCATAGTTGTTGGAGCAGCGGGAAATAGTAACGGGCAAGCCGTACGTCCGGTAATAGGCCAAAACGAGGAGGTCTGCGCCGGCTTTGGAGCTGCTGTAAGGGCTCGACGTATGGAGAGGCGTCGTTTCCGTAAAGAAGAGGTCCGGCCGGTCTAAGGGCAGATCGCCGTAGACTTCATCTGTCGAGACCTGATGGTAGCGGGCGATGCCGTATTTACGGCAGGCGTCCATGAGGACGGACGTGCCGATGATGTTCGTCTGCAGGAAGATTTCCGGATTTTCAATAGACCGGTCTACATGGCTTTCGGCAGCGAAATTGATGACGATATCAGGCCTTTCTTTTTCAAAGAGATTGTATATTCCTTCTCTATCGCAAATATCGAGGCGCACGAAGGTGAAATTATCCTGGTCCAGTACGTCGGCCAAGGTCGAGAGATTGCCGGCGTAGGTCAGCTTGTCAACACAAAGGATCTGATCTTCCTGGTGCTGCTGCAGCATATAGTGGACGAAATTGCCGCCAATGAAGCCGGCACCACCAGTTACGAGTATTTTCATATTTGCCTCCTTAATCGAATAGAACCTTGCCATCGACAACCTTTTGCAGGTATTGGCCGTACGGCGATTTCCCATAGGCCCGGGCACTGACTGCCAAGGATTCCCGATCGATCCAGCCGTTTTGGAAGGCAATTTCTTCAGGCATGGAAATGTGGATCCCTGAGCGCATTTCAATGGCCCGCACGTATTCTGAGGCGGCAAAGAGGGAGTCCATAGTCCCCGTATCGAGCCAGACGTAGCCACGGCCTAAGGTGACGACGTGGAAGTTTCCCGTGTCAATAGGTATAAGTGTGTGCCACTCTCCGGCCAAGATGATACCACCCTTCATACAGTTTCATCACAATCTTTTGAATATTCTTATTCTGTACACAGAATAAATAACTTCATCTTTCGAGTTAAGCAAAACGCACGAAAGCAAATTGGCAGAATGCGTAGATTCCACCAATTTGCTATGTCTATTCTCTGCTATTGTCCCCTACCAGCTTCCGCTTCAAAAAGGCACCGCCTTTTTTGAACCAGTTTTGTTTTTCCATAAAGGAAACGTTTTGTTCTGTATAGGGAATGTTATTCTGTTCCAGCCAGACATCGAGGAGGAGTTCGCTGACGAAGCCGTAAATACGGGATTCGTACGTATCCCAGCCGGTAATATCGACGCGCTCTTCCAAAGTAAAGAGGATGTCGAAGAGCCACGTCATATAGGCGTTGAAGAGGTCCTTGCGCATGACGAACATGTTGAACATGTGAGCCCACGTGCGGTTCATGACGCGGTCGAAGGCAGGCAGGTACTCTGGATAGCGCTCTTTAATGATAGCTTCCGTAATATCGAGGCCTTCTGTGTGATGGGCGTGGTTATAATGAGAGCGATTCGTTTCGATGTAGTAGCGGCGTTTCCCCGGGACGACGACAGAGCGCCGGGAGAGGATGCCTTCCCAGTCAGCATGGCTGAGGATTTGCTGCCGTTTCTCTTCTATGCCGTGTACTTCTTTACGCGTGAAATAGCGGCGGTAATGGACGATGCCGACGTAGTCGGCATCAAGGTTTTTCCAGGCCCAATAGAGTCCTGTGAGCTCGCAGAAATGAGGGTTCTTCCCTGATATATTAGGGCCTGTATCGTCACGCGTAAAGCCCAGGTCAGCCTTGCCGGCGGCACCAACGTGGAGGGGCAAATAGCTCGGGTCGTGAGGCATCCAATATGGTTTATGAGTTGCAATAAGTATTTGTATATTCATTACTATAGTTTTTTCCTATAAAATTCTAGTAGGCCCCTCTTTTTCCTAAGACAACACCAACCGTCCGCCAGATAAGGACAATATCGAACCAGACGCTCCAGTTGCGGACGTACCAGCTGTCCATTTGCACGCGTTCGTCGTAAGAGACATCGCTGCGGCCGCTGGTTTGCCACATACCCGTAACGCCAGGGCGGACCATGTAGAAATCTGCAATCCATTTGCCGTAGCGTTCGACTTCGTCGCGGATGATGGGTCGCGGCCCGACGAGGCTCATTTCTCCTTTGAGGACGTTTAGGAGCTGGGGCAATTCGTCCAGGCTGGTCTTGCGCAGGAAGGCGCCGCTTTTCGTAATGCGCGGGTCGTCTTTGAGCTTGAAGTCCTTTTCCCATTCGTTCCGAAAGGCCGGCTCTTTTTCCAGGAGCTCCTGGAGCTTTTTGTCGGCATCCATGACCATGCTGCGGAACTTGTAGCAATCGAAGGACTTGCCATTCTTGCCGATACGGCGGTGCTTGAAGATTACCGGCCCTGGTGAATCGCGGTAGATCCAAAGGGCAATGACCAAGAAGAGGGGCGACAACGCGACGAGGCCTAAGGTTGTACAGACGATATCGAAGGCCCGCTTGACCCAGCGGTTGTACCAATGAGCCAGGTTGTTGCGCACGCTAAAGGCCACGATATGGCCATCGATGAGGCTTTCCATATCAAGGGTTGCCAAGGGCACCCGGCCCATATCGGGAATGAAGGAAATGGTCTTTACCAAGGGCTGCAAGCGGTAAATGATGTCTTGAATGCCGTCGTTATGCAGGCCTGGAGCGATGACCAGAACGTGGCGCACGCCCGTTTCCTGAATGATCTTTTCGGCATCGCAAAAACCGCCTAAACAAGGCATCATGGAAGCTACGGGCTCTTCCGGCGTATTATCTTCCAAATAACCGATGAAATCGTAGCCCAAGCCGGCATCGCTCTTCAAATTTCCTAAGACCAAAGCCGCCGTTTTCCCGGCCCCTAAGACGAGGACCGGAATCTGGAGGATCCCGAAGTGCTCGAAGATTTTCTTCGCCACATAGCGGAAGGCAACGAGGAAACAAAAAGAAAAAATCGCCATAAAACCCGTGAAAAGACGGGACGTACTACCAGCCACTTCCCAAACGTACATGAGCAAAATAAGCGTCACCATGGCGTACACAGTAACCCGGAAAATCGCCGCCATGGTGCGCCAAAACTGCATGCGCCGCGTGTAAAGAGAACTGATCTGCATAAAGAGCAAAAACACAGCCGGTCCGATGACATGGGAACTAAGCCAGGAAATCCGCAACACCGGCGAAGGAATCAAGAAATTCCGTAAATTAAAAGCGGCCCATTCAGCGCACCACACGGCGAAATAATCGACGCACACCAGCACCAAGGGCAATAGAAAAAAGCTATATTTGTTCTCGAAAGGAATACTCCCCGAAGCATTAACTTTACGCATAGATACACTCCCCATTGTGTATGAATAAGTTGATATAAGTTTTGTGAATGTATTACTTTTGTAGATAAAAGAATACATTCTATTATACCTATATACAGGGAACACTGTCAATGCGGGGTTGTGTGGTTTGATTGGGATGTGGTGTGTATGGCCTCTCTCCCCCGCAAAGCGGAGAAAGCTATTTTAGGCCTCTCTCCCGGCTTTGCCGTACTCTCCCCGCTTTGCGGGGAAAGCTTACGCTTCATATATTTTTAAGATATTATCATTTTCTATGCATAAAACAATATTTTTAAGGTTTATGCTGCAATTGCTTTCCCTGAGGGGAAAGTGGGCGCGAAGCGGTCGATAGAGGCGTATCATAACAGTGTAATTAAGCAGCTGATTAGTAAGCTATAGTGCTGATATGGCCGGAGAGAGAGGGTACTTTCAGAAAATGATATTTATATTTTTATACAGATCCTGTTTCTTTTTTCGGCCTCTCTCCCCCGCAAAGCGGGGACTCTCCCCGCTTTGCGGGGAAAGCCTACCTTTCATATATATTTTTAAGATATTATTATTTTCTATGCATAAAACAATATTTTTTAAGGTTTATGGAGCAATTGCTTTCCCTGAGGGGAAAGTGGGCGCGAAGCGGTCGATAGAGGCGTATCATAACAGTGTAATTAGGCGGCTGATTAGTAAGCTATAGTGCTGATATAGCAGGAGAGAGGGTACTTGCAGAAAATGATTTTTATACAGGACCCGTTTTGGTTATTCTTTCAGCCTCTCTCCCCCGCGAAGTGGGGACTAGGGTACATTCTAGTTGTCCGTATTTACCTGATTGATTTTTATTGGCCCTCTCTCCCCCGCAAAGCGGGTACTCTCGTCCCCTTCATGCGGCCTGTCGCGGCCGCACGAACCACAACGCCCACACAGGGGCGTTGTGCCTTTTGAGGGGAAAGCCATCGCTTCGTAAATCAAATAATATTCAATACTTTACATAAAAACAAATAAAACTGCTGAATGTATGAAAGGTAGGCTTTCTCCTTACTAGGAGAGAGTACCGGTAGCGTCAGCGTTACCGGGGAGAGAGGGTACTTGCAGAAAATGATATTTATATTTTTATACAGATCCTGTTACGGTTATTCTTCCAGCCTCTCTCCCCCGCGGCCGAGCCGCGCGGACTCTCCCCGCTTTGCGGGGAAAGCTATTTTAGCCATTCTTTAAATTCTTCTTCTGTGATGATGTGGGTGCCTAGTTGTTGGGCTTTTTCGTATTTGCTGCCTGGGTCGGCGCCTACTACTACTAGTGTGGTTTTCTTGGTGACGGAGTTTGTGCATTTGCCGCCTCGTTGTTCTACTGCTTCTTGGGCTTCTTGTCTGGTCATGGTTTGGAGTTTGCCTGTGAGGACTACGATTTCTCCGTCGAAGGAGGCGTTGATTAAGGTGCGTTTTTCCGCTGTCATGTCGACGCCGTAGTGGCGCAGGGCTTCTACTAGGGCGCGGTGTTTTTCGTCTTCAAAGTATTGGACGACGCTTTCGGCGATGCGCGGGCCGATTTCATCTATTACGGTAAGTTCGTCGGCTTTGGCGTTCATGATGGCATCGATGGTGCCGAAGCATTCGGCCAGGATGCGGCCGGCTTTGGCGCCGACGAAGCGGATGCCCAGAGCGAAGAGGACGCGGGCGAGGCCTACGCTTTTGCTGGCTTCGATGGCTTTGAGGAGGTTGTCGGCTGATTTTTCGCCGAAGCCGTCGAGGCCGACGAGGTCTTCTTTTTTCAGGCCGTAAATGTCGGCTACAGTATGGATGAGTTCGTGGTCCAGGAGCTGGCTGACGATGGCGTCGCCCAGGCCGTCGATGTTCATAGCGTTGCGGGAGACGAAGTGGGCTACCCGTTCGAGGAGGACGCCCGGGCAATCCGGGTTGATGCAGCGCGTGGCTGCTTCGCCTTCTCTGCGGACGACGGGGCCGCCGCAGCTTGGGCAGGTCGCAGGCATGGCAAAGACTTCTTCACTTCCTGTGCGCAGTTCCGGCAGGGCGCGGACGACTTCCGGGATGATTTCCCCTGCTTTCTGGATGACGACAGTATCGCCGACGCGGATGTCTTTGTCGCGAATGTAGTCTTCGTTGTGGAGGGTAGCCCGTTTTACTGTCGTACCGGCCAGCCGGACCGGTTTCAGGTCTGCAGCCGGTGTGAGGACGCCTGTGCGGCCGAGGCTGACGGAGATACCCAGGACCTTGGTCTTAGCCTGTTCCGGCGGGAATTTGTAGGCAATAGCCCAACGGGGAATCTTTACGGTATTGCCGAGACGGGCCTGCTGGGCAAAGGAGTTGACCTTGACGACCATGCCGTCTGTGGCGTAGCCCAAGGTGTCGCGGCGGTCATCCCAGCTGTGGATAAAGGTGATGACGTCTTCGATGTTCGTGAATTTCCTGTATTCCGGGTTAACCTGGAAATGGAAAGCCTTCAGATCCTGCAGGAGGGCTTCCTGGCTGGGAATGTCGATGCCCACAGTGCCGCCAATGGCGTAGGCAAAGAAGGCGAGCTTGCGTTGGGCTGTAATCTGCGGGTCGAGCTGGCGCAACGAGCCGGCAGCGGCGTTGCGGGGATTGGCAAAGGGTTCCAATTCGTCGTCGCGGCGCTGGCTGTTGAGCTGTTCAAAGGCCGGAATGGGCATGTAGACTTCGCCGCGGATTTCCATGTGCGGCGAGTTGCTGTCGATGCGCAAGGGAATGGTGCGGATCGTGCGGACGTTATTGGTCACGTCTTCACCGGTGACGCCGTCGCCACGGGTGACGCCGCGGATGAACTGGCCCTGTTCGTAAATGAGGTTGACTGCCAGGCCGTCGATTTTCAGTTCCACTACGTATTCCAGGTCCTCGCCATCGAGGTCGTCGCGGACGCGCTGGTCGAATTCGCGCAGCTCCTGGTCGTTAAAGACGTCGCCCATGCTCAGCATAGGCCGGTCGTGGGTGTACTTGGCAAAACCACCGGAGATTTTGGAGCCTACGCGCTGGGTCGGCGAGTCCGGTGTAATCCATTCGGGATGTTCTTTTTCTATGTTTTCCAGTTCCCTGTACATCATATCGTATTCGTAGTCGCTCATGGTCGGTTTGTCGAGCGTGTAATACTGATAGCTCAGGGTATTGATGGTTTCGCGCAGTTCCTGTAAGCGTTTGTGCAGGTCTTCAGTTTGCGACATGGTTTTCTACTCCCCTTCTCAGATTTTTTCGATGGGTGCGAATTTGACGACGACCTGGCGGATGCCCTTGGTCGGAAATTCCAGCTTGAGCTGCATGTTTTGCCCTTCGCCGATGACGGCGAGGACGCGGCCTGTGCCCCAGACCTTGTGGCGGACGCTGTCGCCGACTTGCCACGTACTGTCGACGGCGTGCTGCTTGGGCAGGTTCGTTGCTACAGGCTTGGTGGCCAGGACGGACACGCGCTGGCGGCCCGGTACGTCGCTGGTCTGGCGGACCGGTGTCGTCGCCCGGCGGTGGTACTCTTCCACGAGGCCTTCCGGTATTTCATCGAGGAAACGGCTGGGCAAGTACGCCGAAACGCGGCCGTACATGGTACGCGTCGACGCATTGGTGACGTAGAGCTGCCGTTCGGCCCGGGTAATACCGACATAGGCCAGGCGCCGTTCTTCTTCGATCTGGCTATCGTCCATGAGGGTCCGGCTGTGCGGGAAAAGGCCTTCATCGAGACCGGCCAGGAAGACCACAGGAAATTCCAGGCCCTTAGCGGCGTGGAGGGTCATGAGGGTGACCTTCGATTCGCTGCTTTCGAATTCGTCGACGTCGCTCACGAGGGCTACGGTTTCCAGGAAGTCCTGGAGATTTCCTTCCGGATGGCCATCGACGTAGTCCTTGGCAACGGAAAGGAATTCGCCTACGTTTTCCTTGCGGCTTTCGCCTTGCGGATCGTGGGCCGCTTCGGCGTCGAGCATGGCGCCGTAGCCGGTCTGCTTAATGACCTCTTCCATGAGGTGCAGGACATCCCATTCTTCGGCGTGGCCCAAGAGGTCGAAGATAGTAACAGAAAAGTTTTCCAGTGCTGCCTTGGCCCGTTTGCTCACAGGGATTTCCTCTGTCGACGAAAGGGCTTCAAAGAGGGAAATACCCTCTTCTTCGGCGTAGTCCATGAGATGTTCTATGCTCGTCGCGCCGAGGCCGCGTTTCGGTACGTTGATGATGCGCATAAGGCTCAGGCTGTCTTCGGGATTATATAGGAGGCGCAGGTAGGCAATGATATCCTTGATTTCCTTGCGGTCGTAGAACTTCGTGCCGCCAACCATGGTATAGGGAATGCCGTAGCGCATGAGCTGTTCTTCGAGAACACGGGACTGGGAGTTCGTGCGGAAAAGGATGGCCATGTCGCCGTAGGGTTCTTTTTCGATGCCGTGACGGTTGTAAATGACGCCGGCAATGTAGTCGGCTTCGTCGTGTTCCGTCTGGGCGTGATAATGAATAATCTTGTGGCCCGTCGGGTTTTCTGTCCAGAGATTTTTCTGGGGACGGCTCGTGTTGTTATCGATAACGGCGTTAGCCGCATTGAGAATAGTTTTCGTCGAGCGGTAGTTCTGTTCCAGCTTGATTGTCGTCGCCTGGGGATAGTCCTTTTGGAAGTCGATGATGTTGCTAATATCGGCACCGCGCCAAGCGTAAATGCTCTGGTCTGCATCGCCGACGACGCAAATATTCTGCCAGCGCGCAGCCAGGATGTGCGTCAAGAGGTACTGGGCGCGGTTCGTATCCTGGTATTCGTCGACGAGGATATACTGGAAACGGCTCTGGTATTTTTCGCGTACGTCTGCGTTGTCCTGCAAGAGGCGCACGGCCATGAAGAGGAGGTCGTCGAAGTCCATGGCGTTATTGTCGTGGAGCTTCTTTTCGTAGAGCGTGTACACGTCGGAGACTTTCTGTTCGTAGAAATCACCGGCCCGGGAGGCAAATTCCTTGGCTGTCATGAGGGCGTTCTTGGCCGACGAAATGGTAGCCAGGACAGAGCGCGGCGGGAACTGCTTGTCGTCCAGGTTGATTTCCTTCAGGCAGTCTTTGACCAGGGTCTGCTGGTCGCCTGCGTCGTAAATGGTGAAATTACGCGTGTAGCCGTCGAAGCCGTCGATTTCAAAGCGCAGGAGCTTGGCGCAGAAGGAATGGAAGGTGCTGAGCCAAATGCGTTCGGCATCGGCGCCGACGAGGTTCTGTACACGTTCGCGCATTTCCTTGGCGGCCTTGTTGGTAAAGGTAATGGCCAGGATATGGTAGGGAGCGACGCCTTTTTCGAGGAGATAGGCAATGCGGCTCGTAAGGACCTTAGTCTTGCCTGAGCCGGCGCCGGCTGTAATGAGCAAGGGGCCTTCCGTGTGTTCTACGGCTTTACGCTGCTGGTCGTTGAGGGTGCTAAGAATGGGATTCAAATCAATGTATCCTCCTTCAAAGAAAATGCCCTCATCGTTCAATGAGGGCACTTCGAATCAGTACAATTGGGTCTTACTTATTTCAGCGCCGACAGGATGGGCGGTACGACCTGTTTTTTACGGCTCATGACGCCGGGCAGGTAGACTTCTTTATCCAATACGTCTTTGCCAAAGGCTTTGCCGACGACTTCGTCGAGGTTGCCGGCGAAGATAAGGTTCGTCGCTTCGTCGATGATGCTCGTGATCATGAGGAAGGAAGCGGCGTAGTTGTTGGCTGCGCGCAGTTTTTCCAGGGCGTTGACGAGGACGTCCTTCTGAGCCAGGAGGTCCGATACGTCCATGACCTGTACCTGAGCGATGGTGAAGGTAATGTTGCCGTCAGAGAATTCCTTCATGTCGTTTTTGGTGATCTGTTCCGGCGTGAGGTCGGAAACGTTGGCACCGGCTTTGAGGAGTTCCATGCCATATTTTTCAATGTCGACACCGGCGATGGCAGCCAGTTCATGAGCTGCGGCCTTGTCTTCTTCAGTGCACGTGGGGCTGCGGAAAAGAACCGTGTCGGAAATAACGGCCGACAAGAGGAGGCCGGCAATTTCCTTAGGAATTGCTACGCCTGCCTGTTTGTAGAGGCCCGTAACGATTGTAGCGGAACAGCCAACGGGACGGAAAAGGATGAAGATCGGGCCGTCTGTAGCCAAGGTGCCGCCAATGCGGTGATGGTCGACAACGCCGATGATTTCTGCGTCGTCAATGCCATCGATGATCTGTTTCTTTTCGTTGTGGTCGACGAGGAATACTTTCTGTTTTTCTACGCCGGCTGCACAGGCTGCGCAGGTCATGCCTACGTATTTACCGTCGTCAACGACGACTGCCTGGCCTTCTTCTGGGAGATCGCAAGCGCGGTCGCTCGTGCTGAAGAAGACGTCCGGATCGTGCATGAGGTCTTTGACCATGCTCAGTTCCTGACCGGTTACGGTTTTGATGAATTCTTCTGCCAGGGCCGTGCGGTCGATGACGCCGCGGAAGGCACCGTTGTCGGCAACAGGAGCGATGGAAGCCGGATGCGTAGCAAACCACTGGGCAGCGTCTTTAAGGCTGGCGCTGACTTTCAGCGGTTCTACGTCTGTATGGGTTACTTCGCCAACTTTGACGTAGAAATCCTTAATGAGCTGCTGCGGTTCTACGTGGAAGTAGTTCAGGGCGAAGGCTGTTTCTTTATTCGGTTCGCCAGCCCGGCCAGGGATAGCGTCAATACCCTGCAGCTGTTTCAAACGAGCCAGGGCGATGGATGAGCAAATGGAGTCCGTATCAGGGCTCTTGTGTCCTGTTACGATAATTGGTTTTGTCAATGTAATCACCTCATAAAATGCGTAGTGTAAGTTTGTTTCTTTGATATTATACCATAAGCCGCGCCGCCGTGCTACTGCTTTCCCCGCTCGGCGAGAGTACTCGCGGTGATGTGGTTTTGTGGAATCAGCCTCTATCGACCGCTTCGCTGCGCTACAGCCTATCCGCGTTAGGGCTACCGACTGGCTCAAAACTTGATTTCATTCAAGTCTTGAGTAGTAACGGCGTAGTGTGCACACAGGCATACTACGCTTCCGTCACCTACGGCGTATGGTGCGCACGGGCACCATACGCCTTCCGTCCCAGGGAAGGCACTTGGGGAAAGCCTGCTTCATGAATTTGGATTGGAGATATGGTTTTGTGGAATCAGCCTCTATCGACCGCTTTGCGGTCACTTTCTCCACTCTTGGAGAAAGCCATTGCTTCATGAATTCGGATTGGCGAAATGGGTTTGTGAAATCAGCCTCTATCGACCGCTTCGCGCCCACTTTCTCCACTCTTGGAGAAAGCCATTGCTTCGTTAATCTGGATTGGAGATATGGTTTTGTGGAATCAACCTCTATCGGCCGCTTCGCGCTCACTTTCTCCACTCTTGGAGAAAGCCTGCTTCATGAATCTGGATTTGAGAAATACGGTTTGTGGATTCAACCTCTATCGACCGCTTCGCTGCGCTACAGCCTATCCGCGTTAGGGCTACCGATTGGCTCAAAACTTGATTTCATTCAAGTCTTGAGTAGTAACGGCGTAGTGTGCACACAGGCATACTACGCTTCCGTCACCTACGGCGTATGGTGCGCACGGGCACCATACGCCTTCCGTCCCAGGGAAGGCATTCGGGGAAAGCCATTGTTTCTTAAATTCATTTAGCGCAATTCAATTGAGATTGATTGTTACTACTAGTATTATAGCACGGTTTGGTAAGGTTTCTAGAGGGGTTGTTGGAATTTCTATCTTTTTTTCGTATGATGGTCTATTTTTTCTTCGCAGTGCTTGACTTTAACGTTAACTTTAATGTTAAAGTCTCATCATACCTATTGATTTTGTAAAGGAGAGATTTTCTATGAATAGAGAAATGATGAAGGCTGCTGTGCTTACTGGTCCTGAGACGGTTGTTGTGAAGGATGTGCCTGTGCCGGTTGTTGGGCCTGGGGAGATGGAGATTCGTGTGTCTGCTTGTGGGATTTGCGGTAGTGATGTGCATTTGTGGAAGGCTGGCAAGGGCTGGGCGAAGGAGGCTTTGCCTGATTTTATTATGGGCCACGAGTTTTGTGGTGTCGTGACGAATCCCGGTACGTCTTCGTTTGCTGTCGGTGACCGCGTGGTGTTTTGGGCTAATTTGTATTGTGGGAAATGTGATATGTGCCAGGCTGGCTTGGAGCATTTGTGCCGCGACGTGAATGGGACGAATTATATCGGTTTCGTCTGCAACGGTGCCTATGCGGAAAAATTTGTCGGCAAAGCTAGTAATGCCTACAAGTTGCCTGATACGGTTTCCGATGTGGCTGCCGGCCTCATCGACCCTCTCATGGTGGCCTATCATGCAGTCTGCAAGGCGGGTATCAAGCTGGGCGATAAGGTGCTCGTCATCGGTACGGGGATTATTGGCAACATGATCTGCGAGCTCGCCAAGAAGTCCGGTGCTTCTTATGTGGCCATGTCGAAAAATAATGATTTGAAGATTGGCGTAACAAAAAAAGCCGGCTATGCCGACAAGTATTTCGATAGCCGTGAGGCTGATTATGAAGAAGCTATGCGCACAGCTACAGGTGGTGGCTTTGATATTGCCTTTGAAGTCGTAGGCAGCGAGGCTACGCTGACAACGTGTATCAACGCTGTGAAGCCCGGTGGCACAGTAGTCATGATTGGTAACAGCATGACGGAAACCATTCCCGTGCCCATCAATCGTGCAGTGTTGCAGGAAGTGCGGCTCATTGGCAGCGTTTCCTGTACACGCAGTGAATTTGAAGGCACCATTGATCTCATTGCTAAGGGCATTATCGATCCGGAGATTTACGTGACAGACATTGTGCCGCTGGAATCGTTGCAGAAAACCTTGGAACGCTTGGCATCAGGGACGGATCCGATTTTGAAAGGTGTTGTGAAGTTTTAGGTTTTTCTGGGCCTCTCTCCCCCGCAAAGCGGGGACTAGGATACCTTCTAGTGGTCCGTATTTATCTGATTTGATTTTTATTGGCCTCTCTCCCCCGCAAAGCGGGTACTCTCCCCGCTTCGCGGGGAAAGCTATTTTAGGCCTCTCTCCCGGCTTTGCCGTACTCTCCCCGCTTCGCGGGGAAAGCTTTCTTTTATGTATGGCTTTTGGGATAGAGTTCCAGGATGTTGTAGTAGTTCGGGATGTCTGAGATGGTAGCACCGTTTCTTAGGGCTGTGAGGACTTCGATTTTTTCGTCTATGAGTTTTAAGCTATTTGTGTCGAAGTATTGTTTGTGTGGCATGTCTGTGCATTGGAGCCAGAGGTCCATCATTTGGTACCACTTGATTTCTGTGATTGTGTCTTCTGGCGAGAAGGCTTCTTTGAGTTTTGCCATCATTTTTTGGACCATGTGTGTCCACCTGCCTTTATATAATACATATATAGTAATTATTAGATTGCGTGAGATCTGGGGCAAGCGTTTGAGTTCAACCGTTTGTTCCCGCTAGTCTATTATACCATAATAATTACTAAATGATAGTAGTTATTGATTTTATTTAGAAATGTTAATGTATTCTTTAGATATATGCCGCGATAAAAAAGGAAAAGCACCTGCGTGGGATGCAGGTGCTTGTTCCCCAGTAGAGGATTTTGTGTTGTCCTTTTTGCTTAAAATGCAGTTCATAGAAAGAGGCCGGCGGACTTCCATACGTTTTCTTGCACGTGCTGTTGGTTTACTTCCCGTTCGTATGCTTACGTAGCACGTCTTCCCAGATTCAGCAAGGTTGGGTACGGTGTGTTTCCAGCCTGTTTATAGTCCCTGTTTTCGCTTTTAGGACCTATACACAGATAAAATTAAGAAGTTGTCTTTGCCTGCGAACGCAAGTGGGTACTAGTTTCGTTCGCCTTTGTGAATCTCTAGTGTGGGGGCACTAGGATACTAGTTCGTCAAAGACGGCTTCTTGTTCTCTTATTATAGCATAGGTTTTCTTCCGATTATTAAAATTAGATTATAATTCTATTAACTTTTTCACAAATTTCCCTGCTATTTGTTTTACTGATACGCCTTTTTCGGCAGGATAACCTGTTCCCAGTGAGTAAATAGGCCATGATATACGCGAATGATATAGCCTACGAGGAAGGCTGCTACGATGGTGCCTTCGCGAACGCCGTTCAGTTTTCCCATAGTGACCAGGCACAGGACGGCCGATATGGCGGTCATGGATACGTCTACTGTGATTTTCACTTTATCATACGGCTGGTGCAGGACATAGGCTACGGCCCGGTTGAAGGCATCGCCTGGGAGCATGGCTACGTCGCCGACGAGTTCTAAGTAGACGCCTAAGGCGAGGACGAAGCAGCCGCCTATGAGGAAGGCGAATTCGTGAAAGTATGTCGGCAGCTGTACGGTGCTCACGAGGGCTACGGAAAAATCGGTCAGGTAGCCGTAGGCAAAGGACAGGATGGCCTGAATCAGGAGTTCTGACGGGATGCACTTGCGGCGCAGGAGGACGATTTGTACGGCGATCTGAACGAGGCTGAAGGCGATGAGCCATTGGCCAAAGGTAAAGCTGGGAAAGGCCAGGGAAATGCTATAGGGAATGGCCGCTACCGGTGACGTGCCCAAGGCGGCCTTGGTCGTAATGGCTACGCCTAAGGAGCAGACGGTCAGGCCTGCCAAAAAAATCAGATAGCGGCGGATGAGGTGATCTTTGCCGCCGAAAAATTTTCGTATCATTTCTTCCATTATTGCTTCTCTCCTATCTTTTCTAACAGGCGTCTCAATTCCTGTTTTTCTTCTAAGGTCAAGGGCTGCAAGAGGACGGTCCCTTCGTGGCCACCGCTTTGCTTGAGGTCGGCTACGAGGGTTTTGCCCATGTCTGTGAGCCAGACTTCGTGGACGCGGCCATCGTCGTGCGATGCTTGCAAAAAGACGTAGCCTTTTTCTACGAGGCGCTCAATGAGAGCCCGCGAGGCCTGATGGGTAATTTTCAGGTAGTCTTTCAATTGTGTCGCCGTAATGGGCTCGCGACGGCTCAAAAGGAGCAAGGTTTCCGATTGCGTCGCCGTAATATGGTGGCGCTTCAAGTCCGTATCGCGTGTATTATTCAAGCGATTTCCTATTTTCAAGATTTCTCTTTGGATGACAAAATCGATAGAATCCATGGCTTTTCCTCCATTTATACAACCTGTTGTATATTAGTATAGACCTGGAAGCCGGGTTTTGCAAGATTCCAGAGTACGAGAAAGGCAAAAAGAGCCGGCACCACGAGCTTCCCCCGAAACTCATGCTGCCGGCTCTTCTGTTGTTGTTTATTTTTGCTAAGTTCCCGGAAGAAGCTTAAATTACTTCAAAGGCCAGGATAAATGCGGCCATGAGGACGATGCCCAGGCCAAAGGAGTATGCGCAAAGTTTCTTTTCAATTGGCTGCAAGGGAAAGTATTCGTCTTCGTCCAGGTCCATTTCTGCGCGGTTCCGTTCTACGCTGATTTCGTTGTTTTGATGTTTATAATAATATTCGTCTGCTGTTGCTAAGCGTTCTGCTGCCATGTGTAATTCCCCCTCTGAAATGTACGATACGTTGATACTACGAAATGTGTCCCCTCTTGCTTAGACGGTTGGCGGTACGATGCCGTGATAGAAGATCCAGGAAATGATGAGGCCGACCCAGATGATAAAGCCTACGAGCGCAATGGCATAGACGCCGACGACGCGGCCCAGGCCTGCATGCCAGAGCTTACGTACGTTGGTGACGAGGCCAATGGAGAAAAAGCAAAGGCCGAAGAAGATGCTGCGCAGGAGGTTGGCCTGGCCGGCGCCTGCTTTGGCTGCAGAGACGATGTCCGGGAAGACATAGCCTGCGGCAAACATGAGGACCAAGGCGGCAACGAAGCCGATGATGAATTTCGGGAAGCGTTCCCAAATTTCCCGTTTCGATACGTGTGCACTACCGCCCTGATCCGTGCGGCTGTTAAGATGGTAGACAGACCAGACGACGGCGAGGATGAAGGACCAGACGCCGATGAAGACATCGATGAAGACCTTTGATGTTGTCGTAGCCATGAGGATCCAGCCTTCCTGGTAGTTCACGCCGTATTGTTGCAGGGCTGCGTTGCGGATCAGTGTGTCTGCAATGGCACCGGAGGCGACGGCACCGCCATCACTCTTGACGACCAGGCCGAGCCACGAGCCGGCTACCATAGGTTCTCCGGAAAGGAAGAAGGCTGCTGCAAAGGGCAGGACCAAAAGCTCTACGGCGACGAAAACGATAATGACGGAAGCCAGGATGGTCGGTACGATTTGCCGGGCCCGGATCGCACTGCCTGTCGCAATGGCTGCTGCAACGCCGCAGATGGAAATGCCTGAGGCCATAGGTGCTGCCCATTCAGGCGTAAAGTGGAAGAACTTACGGGCAATGAAGTATACCACAGGCCAGTAAATGAGATAGGCTTCAACGACGGCGCACATGCCGCGGATGATGACCGTACTGGCCAGGCTCATGGCACTGATGGTCTGGATGCCGATGTTCATGCCAAGGATGACGATGCCAGTCTTGATGTACCATTCCGGCTTGGCGGCGTCCGAAAGAAAACGGGAAATCTTAGGAAAGAAGTTGCCAATAATAAGTCCGGCTAAGAGAGCCACGACGAAGCCCAGTTCGCCCAGGCTCAAGGACCAGGGAATCTGGAAGGCTTCGCGCTTGTTCGGCGTAGCGGCTAAGTAGGCGTAGTTGCCAATAATGTTGGAAATAATAGTAATCCAGTAAATGACGGTCAGGCCGAGGGCAAATTTCTTCACCTTTGTCCCCATGAAGTAGGCCCCAATGGTCGTAACGGCTAAGACGAAAAGGTAGGCTGCCACTACGGAGCCAAGTCCGCCGAGCCAGGCAAATTCCCCCGAATTGGCCTTGACGGCTTGAAGCGGATTAATCCAGACGCCAAAGGATGGCACCCAGCCTAATACGTTTATACCTAAAATCTGGCTGGAGCCGAGTACGGATATGAATAACCCGAGCCACACGGCCCACCAATCTTCACTGCTCAAGAGGCTGGAACGATGCGCAGCCTCTGTATATGTCCCCTGTGCCATATACGAAAGCACCCCTATCTTTTTGTGATTGTTTGTACAAAAAAAGCGCACTACCCAGACAGATAGTACGCGCATATGCCATGCACTTAACCCCTACTCATCTGTCAGGTATTAGATCCTGCTGGAATTGGCACCTTCCTGCCCTCACAGGAGGTTGCCGCAGCGTCATAAGGCCAGTCCTTCAGCTGCTCTGGATGATTTGTGTGCGATTCAGTTTTGATACGGTTCTTGTTGTATCAGCACACTAGGAGCTACAACAACAACACATGATGTAATTTTTTACGTAAGTCATGATCAATACCCCTCTTCTGCCCCTCAGCAGAATTTTCTTTTTTGAATTGGTGAAGCAAACATTGCAATGTTTACGGTTATGGTACACTATGCTTTGCGTCTTGTCAAGAGGGATTTTAGAATAAAGTTCTAAAAGTTGAAACTTTTTTCACGCACTTCACAAAAGCCCATAATCAGGCTTTTTTATGACTTTCACTTTAGGAATAAACGTATTTAGCTTTCTGCAACGATACAGGTATGGTTGTACAGATTTCCATCATGTCCGCGTGGAATATACATGTTTTTCCCTATATGAAGAAGAAAAAAACGCCCTCGTAAAGCATGGCGTCGTTGTAATTCTATGAATTTGTTGCCCTTGCCACACGAAGAAAGGCCTTGCAGTTTCCGTCATTTCTAAAGGAATTTCCCTGACATGACACGAGCGATGAGCTGCAGCGTTTGACAGGCAGGAGGATTTTCTGCGTATATTGCAGGAAAAGGCCATTTTCCAGCGCAGTTGGATAAGGACCAGTCCGGGTACAAGGCGGATTGGGTGTTATGAAGGGCTGGCGTGAGCGGTTTTTCGGAGTTCAATGGGCTGAGATGTGTAGGGAATTTTTGTTTTGCTTATGAAAAAGAGCAAAGCGAGAGATTTTTTTTAATCTGCTGAAAATACAAAAAGAGCCTATACAGCAGTAGCTTTCTCCAAAGCCACCATACTGCATAGACTCCTTTTCTACGGTTTTTCCTATAGAGGTGCCTCTACCACAGTACCTTCCACTGAAGATGCTAGGTGGTTCAGTTCCTCAAGTGTATTGTATCAATTTTTTTGTGGATTGCAAGGGATGTTGGTGTTATGGGTGCTTCGGTTTTCGGTCGATTAGTGATTAATTAACGTTATGGTTGTACTATCGGCTCCGGGTTTGAAATTCTTTCATACTGGGAGTGGTTAGGCCGTAACACGCACACGGGCGTGTTACGCCTCTATCGTCACCTTCAGTGACACTTTCCCCCCGGGGAAAGCTGGGAAAGCGAAACAGGAGCCCTTTTGGGCTCCTGTTTTCTTGTTCTTGTAATAGGAAGTTCTGTTATTACCGACGTTCGCGGATACGGGCAGCTTTGCCTGTAAGGCCGCGCAGGTAATTCAGTTTTGCACGGCGAACAATGCCGCGGCGCGATACTTCGATTTTAGCCAGACGCGGGGAGTGTACCAGGAAGGTACGTTCTACGCCTACGCCGTAGGAAATACGACGTACTGTGAAGGTTTCGCGGACACCGCCGTTGTGACGGCCGATAACGACGCCTTCAAATACCTGGATACGTTCGCGGTTACCTTCGACGACCTTTACGTGTACCTTTACGGTATCGCCAGGGCGGAAGTCGGGGATGTCGTTGCGAAGCTGTTCATTTTCGAGTACGCTGATAATGTTCATTGTTTTTTTCCTCCTCATAGGCATTCGTGCCCCGTCGGTATCAACTACACACCGATCGTCGGCTGGACAGAGGACTGCCTGAATTAACAGTAGTATTATACTACGCTGGGAAGGCTTTTGCAAGCTCTTTTTTTATAACTTTTTCGTGCTTAGATGACGGCGCCACTGGGCGTGAAGCTTTGGCTCATGTGGAAAATATCTTTCTGGTATTTCTTGGCGTTTTTAGCCGGGCAGACGAAGGAAAAGGCTACGTACGTGTTGGTGTCCGGTACGAGGTAGAGTTCTTTATAGAAGTACTTGTCGTCTTTGGTCCACGAAATGGTGTAGTGGTTGCCTGTCTTCTGGTTGATAGTGAGTTTCGGCGAGCCGTTGATGCCTACGTCCATGTTGTACAGTTCGTCCAGGGTGAAGTTCATCTGGTTTTTGACGGCGTACGTCGAGACGACGATTTTGTCGTTCAGGTTCTGGAAATAGCAGCCATCTCCGCCTTCGTTGACGTCGGCCTTGTTGACGTATGTCGGGATGTCCAAGGCGTAGTGATAAGTGTCATTGATATAGCGGTAGTAGTTCATGTCCAGAGCCTGGTAGACCAGGACTTTATCGTAGCTTTCTTCGTTAGAGCTGTTCAGCAAACCGTAGGGAGTGTTGGCAGCAAAGGCTGTGGAAGATACGACGGCCAGTCCGGCCAGGAGAAGGGCCAATTTTTTACATTTCATTTGTAGAAATCTCCTTTCCTACTCTCTTTTTGCACTAGGTTCAGATAAAAATAGATGCAGGCGTAGTTCCTGCACCTATTTTTATCCTATTATAGCATATTTGAACGTAGTCTGTCAGGGATTGGGGGCAAGTGACACAGAACTGTTACATTGCGCCGCTGGCAGGTTAGTTCAATTTTTTGATATCCCCAATGGGACGGATGAGGTCGAAGGTCCGTGTGAGGAGGTTCATGCGGTTTTCTTTGACAGCCGGATTTTCGTGCATGACGAGAACGTTGTCGAGGAAGTTGTTGATGGCTGGGACGCCTTTGGCCAGTTCCTGAATAGCCCCGGCAATGTCATAGACGGCATAGTGCTGGTGTACTGTGTTTTCCAGGGCGGTTACGGCGGCATAGAGGGCTTTTTCTTCTTCTGTTTCGAAGAGGTTCGGGTCTACGTCGGTGTCTTCAGCGTCTTTGATCATGTTGCCTACGCGCGTGAAGGCCTGGAGCAGGTCTTCCTGGCTGCGGATGTCGGCAGCGATGAGGGCGTCAGCCCGTTTGGCTGCTTCAGCGGCGTTGAGCGTGTCCGAAGCGAGGACGCAGTCGATGATGTGGTAATCCATGTCTTCGTCCTGGAAGATATTTTTCAGACGGAGCGTGAAGTAGTCTGTGAGCTGGTCGATAACGGTGGCGCGTTTGTCTGCTTCCGTGTCGAGGAGGCTCAGGATGTAGGCGAATACTTCCTGCAGGTTCAGGTTCCAGCCGGCTTCCATGAGAATGTGCAGGCAGCCGATGGTCTGACGGCGCAGGGCGAAGGGATCCTGCGAGCCTGTCGGGATGAGGCCCAGGCTGAAGGAGCCTGTGATCGTATCGAGCTTGTCGGCCAGGCCGAGGATTTTGCCAAGGGTCATCTGTGGCAGGTCGTCACCGGCAAAACGCGGCAGGTACTGTTCGTAAATGGCCGTAGCAATTTCCGGTTTTTCGCCGTCGATTTTGGCGTATTCGCAGCCCATGACACCTTGGAGTTCCGTGAATTCGGCAACCATCTGGGTCAGGAGGTCTGTCTTAGCCAGGGCGGAGACGCGTTTCAGGTCTTCATCTTCTACGCCGAGGTCGAGCTTGTGATTGAGGAATACGGTAATAGCCGAGAGGCGTTCTGCTTTGTCTTTAAGCGTGCCTAAGCCGTCCTGGAAGACGATGCGCTGCAGGTCGCCGACGCGGTCGCTGAGTTTCTTTTTCTTATCTTCTTCAAAGAAGAATTTGGCATCGTCCAAACGGGCGCGGAGTACGCGTTCGTTGCCGTGCTGTACCGTTTCCAGATGATAGTCGTCGCCGTTGCGGACCGTGAGGAAGAGGTTCATAAGGTTACCATCTTTGTCGTGCATGGGGAAATAGCGCTGATGGTCCTTCATGGGTGTAATGATGGCAGCTTCCGGGAGCTGGAGGAATTCTTTATCGAATTCGCCGCACAGGGCTGTGGGATATTCGACGAGGAAGATAACTTCTTCCAGGAGGTCTTCGTCCATCATGATAGTGCCGCCTTTTTCGTCAGCTAAGCGCTGGAAGCCGGCGAGAATCATCTGTTTCCGTTCTTCCGGATCGACGATGAGGAAATGGTCCCGTGCTGTGTCTACATAGGCAGCCATAGAGGGGATTTCGAAATCGCCCGTACCGAGGAAACGGTGGCCACGGCTGATCTTGCCGCTCTGGACGTTGGCAATGGAGAACGGAATGACGTCTGTGCCAAAGAGGGCGACGAGCCAGCGCAGGGGGCGTACGAAGTGAACGGTCTGGGAGCCCCAGATCATGCTCTTCGGGAAGCTCAGGGACAGAATGATGTCTTTCAGGATATCCGGCAGGAGACCGGCTGTTTCGGCGCCGATGGTCGTAACGTTGGCATAGACGTAGCCATCTTCTACGACGAGGTCTTCGACGGCGATTTTCTGGCCGCGAGCAAAGCCCATAGCAGCCTTGGTCGGTTTGCCTTCGGCGTCGAAGGCGATCTTGACGGAAGGTCCTTTATTTTTAGCCGATACGTCGGCCTGTTTTTCCGCTACGCCGGCAACGAGGAGGGCAATACGGCGCGGTGTGCCGAGGGAGCGGATGGATGTATAGGTAATATTGGCGGCATCCAGTTTCTTAGCGGCCAGGTCTTTGACTTGGCTGAGAATGGATGGCATATAGTGGGCAGGGATTTCTTCCGTGCCGATTTCCAGCAATATGTCTTTACTCATTTGTTTTCCTCCTTCAGCATTGGGAATCCTAATTTTTCGCGCTGTTCAAGGTAAGCGCGGGCGCAGGCACGGGACAGGTTGCGGACGCGGCCAATGAAAGCGGCACGTTCGCTGACGCTGATGGCGCCGCGGGCGTCGAGCAGGTTGAAGGTGTGCGAGCATTTGAGGGCATAGTCATAGGCCGGCAGTACGAAGCCTGCTTCGATAGTGCGCATGGCTTCGGCTTCATAGAGGTCGAAGAGGTGGAACAGGAGCTTGGCGTCGCTGACTTCGAAGGCGTAGGAAGACTGTTCGAATTCGTTCTGATGGAAAATGTCGCCGTAGGTTACGCCGTCGGTCCATTCGAGGTCATACACGTTGTCTACGCCCTGGATGTACATGGCCAGACGTTCCATGCCGTACGTGATTTCCGAGGATACAGGATGGACGTCGATGCCGCCGACCTGCTGGAAGTATGTGAACTGTGTGACTTCCATGCCGTCGAGCCAGACTTCCCAGCCCAGGCCCCAGGCGCCGAGGGTCGGTGATTCCCAGTTATCTTCTACGAAACGGATGTCGTGTTCTTTTAAATTGATGCCCAGTACTTCGAGGCTCTGCAGGTAGAGTTCCTGGATGTTATCCGGGCTCGGTTTGCAGATGACCTGGAACTGATGGTGCTGATAGAGACGGTTCGGGTTGTCGCCATAGCGGCCGTCAGCAGGACGACGGGACGGTTCGACATAGGCTACGTGCCACGGTTCCGGGCCCAGGGTACGAAGGAAGGTGGCCGGGTTCATCGTGCCGGCACCTTTTTCTACATCATACGGTTCCTGTATGATGCAGCCCTGGGAGGACCAAAACTTCTTCAAAGCGAAGCTCATTTGCTGAAAATTCATGGATTATTCCCTCCTAATAATAAAAAAAGCCCCTGTAACATCGTAGTGATGTTACAGGGACGAGTAAACACCCGCGGTTCCACCCTGATTGGCCCAAAGGGCCCGCTCAGTTCAGGCGGCCATACACACCCAAAGGGGCTTCCTGCCGCAGCCTCAGGAAGGCCTTCGGCAACCGTTGGCAGGCTTGCACTATCCCTGTCTCGCTGCATGGTGGCTGTCTACTCTTTTCCGTCATGGGCTTTGTTTCATGCCGTTAATGGTATCACAAGATTGGGAGACTGTCAATAAATTCGCGCGGTGCTGGAGACTTTGTCTAATGGATTGAGAGTTCTGGAATTATGTTATTATACGGCGCAACGGTTACACGAGGATTGGCTCCATGATTGAATTTCTTCAATCCTGGAGTAGTGACGGCGCAACGCCCGCACAGGGATCGGCTCCAGGATTGAATTCTTCAATCCTGGAGTAGTGACGGCGCAACGCCCGCACAGGGGCGTTGCGTCTCTATCGAGCGCTTCGCGCCCACTTTCCCCCCAGGGAAAGCTTTTCAAAGTTCTTACAGTCTTTGCACTTTTGTTATACATTTCTCCTTTATACTTGGGGCAAATGAAAGATGTGCTTGCAGGTGCATGACCTGTGTTGGCATGTTCTCTCAACTCATAAGGAGGATTCTAATATGGATGAACATAACGGTGTTTCACGGCGTGGCTTTTTGAAGTTAGCAGCAGGATCTGCTTTGGGGGCGGCTATTTTGTCGGTTCCCGCTTTATCTTTGGCCAGTGAGTTGACTGGTGGTGCAACGACGGTGAAACGGAAGCTTGTTCCGGTGACGTTGAAGGGGTTGCCTCGTGATGCAATGGCAGCGGCTAAGGCTTCGACGCTGGTATATGATTCCTTCTCTTCGATTATTTCTATAAGCCAGAAAATTTCTGACGCTAGCTTGCGCAGTGCTGTGTTGAAGCTGCTCAACGATCCGACGCCGACGTTTATGGCCAATTACCCTGGCCAGAGTTCTATTTCCCGCCTTTACAGCCAGCTGGCCAGTGCCGGTCTGATCGATACGTCTAAGATCGATGTAGCCCATCTTCTGCCGCCGTATAACGGCAGCGTCCAGCCCTTTCGCACGGCGCCTGGCAGCGGCTACGGCAGCCATCACTCCTATCCCGGTGGCTTGGCTACGCACGTGGGCGTCAATATGCACATTACGTCGTATATTTGCGATACGTATAAAGAAGTCTTTGGCTACGATGTCCACCGCGATGTGGCCCTGGCTGGCCAGGCCATGCACGATATCTGTAAGCCTTTCGTCTTTCAGTGGCAGCCGGACGGAGCCTCCCTGAAGGAATACACCATTGCCGGCCAAGGTGCGCATCACGTCATTTCCTTGGCCGAAACGATTTACCGCGGCTTCCCGCCTGAAGTTGTCGTAGCCCAGGCCTGTGCCCACGGTGCGCCGTCGTCGCCGAAGGAAGAAGAAGCAGTCGTCGGCTGGCTCCGCGCCGCTGCTATGATGGCACAAAAGGATCCTGTCGATTACGGCCTCATTAACGGCATGGGCGGTCTTCCGGCACCGCATCACCAGGAAGGCTACATCGTCCACCTGGGTGACCACGACTGGGTTCTCTCTGTACCGGCAGCCCAGAAATCGGTCGTCCTCTTGAAAACCATTGCCCGCGAAAAATACGGCATGTCCGAAAGCGACCTCAACGGTGCCCTCTTCAACCATTTCCGCAACTACGTAGGAGCCCAGCTTTCCTTCATGTTCCTCAACTTCCTCGAAGCTGAACCGAGCGGCATGGAACAGGCCTACAGCCAGGTACGCCGTGTCATCACGCAGTAAACTGCGCCATCTCACGGCTTCCTATACATATCCTCTCCTCTTGCACACAGGAGGGCCTCATCTCTCATCTTTTCTCTCTCGCACGTCAAAAAGCCATCGTCCTTCTCCCGTGACGATGGCTTTTTGGCGTGTTTCTTTCTTAGAGGCTGGCGCCGAGGGCGCGGGCTTTTTCCATAAAGGCGCTGTGCCGCGTCATAGACGGCGTACCGCAGCCGGTGCCGAGGATAGCTCCTTTATCGTCAAAATGACAGTATTTGACGAGTGTCTTATAGTGCAGGGACAGGGCTTCAAAGGTCCAGGCATCGCTATTCCAGGCGACAGCCAGGAGGGCCGATTTCATATGCTTGGCGTGGAGGCTGCTGTTGAAGGAACAGAAGCGGTCGATGACGACCTTCAGCTGGGCCGACATGCCGAAATAGTACAAGGGCGTAGCAAAGACAATCATATCCGAGCTGAGGATGGCTGCCTTGATGCCGTCCATGGAGTCGTGCAGAATACACGGTCCTTCGTAGCCGCAGGCGACACAGCCTGTGCAGGGCTGGACGTTGGCGTGAGCTACGTCGATAACCTGTACGTCGTGGCCCTTGGACTGGGCGCCTTCCGTAAAGGCTTCAGTCAGTAAATGGGTCGAGCCGTTGACATTCGGACTCGCCATGAGAACAACGATTTTCATAAAACTTCCTCCTTCGGGGTATAGCAAACCGGGCCTGGGCGGCTGTTGGGACAAGATACCGCAGGCCCGGTGAAATAACCTATATAAACTTAGAGATCCTGACAAGACGGGACGCCGTAGGCGCCTTTAGCCGACTGAACGGCGCGGCGGACGGCTTCTTCCATGACATAGGCAGCGAGGGTGCCTGTCGTGTTGATTTCGGCGTTGACAGTGCCTACGCTGAGGGCGTAAAGGGAATCACCATCGGCCATGGTGTTGACAGGGCGGATGGAACGGGCAATACCGTTACCGGCAAAGGCAGCGAGCTTACCGAGCTGTGCCTTGTCGAAGCGGCCGTTGGTAATAATGGCACCGATGGTCGTATTGGTTACGGCTGCTGCGGCGCGCTGGGAAAAGAGCGTATCTGTCTGGCCGTATTCGTCGAGGAGAACGCGGCGCGTGTCGGCAAAGCCCTGACCGTCTTTGGCACGCATGCCGGCCAGAATCTGACCGTCGCCGTTGATAACGTCACCTAAGGCATTGACGGCTACGACGGCGCCTACCTTGATATCCCCTGCCTGGGCGGCAAAGATACCGAGGCCCGATTTCATCATATAGTCGGCGCCACAGGCCTTCCCTACAGTAGCGCCTGTACCGGCTCCGTAGTTACCCGGCTGAACGTCGTTCGTTTCGGCAGCCACACAGGCGGCGTAGCCTAAGGCCGCATCAGGACGGACATTGCTGCCACAGCCTAAGTCGTAAATGCATGAGGCGACGACGAGGGGCACCTTGCAAATGCGCGTATCGAAGCCAATATCATGTTCTTCCAGGTAACGCATGACACCGCCGGCGGCATCGAGACCGTAAGCGCTGCCACCGCTGAGGAGGACGGCATGAATCCGGTCGGCTGCTGCCCGCGGGTTGAGGAGCTCCGATTCCCGGCTGGCCGGGCCGCCACCGCGTACATCGAGGCCGCAAGGAGCGCCGTCAGGGCAGATGATGACTGTACAGCCTGTGCCGGCTGCTTCGTTTTGGCTGTTACCGATGGAAAAGTCACCAATATCTGTCAATTTAATTTCTTGAAGCACTTATTTCACCTTCTTCTGAAAGTCCTGCCAGAGCATACTCGGCTGGATGCCTGTGTTGTTCTGGTATTTACCACCGTGGTACGTATCGTATTCTCCGTCAATATCATGATAATAAATCTGGCAAATTTCGACATCCGGGTAAATGCGGATCGGCTGGACGCAGAAGATTTCCAGTGTCCAATAGCCGGCAAAACCGACGTCACCAAAGCCAGCCGTGACGTGGATGAAGACGCCTAAGCGGCCAACAGACGAGCGGCCTTCAAGCATGGGAATGTAGCTTTCCGTTTTCGTGTATTCATTCGTCCGGCCCAAATAGAGCTTGTTAGGCTGCAGGACGTAACCGCTCTTGGGGATATAAATGGTCGAAGCCGGGTTGGGCTTGGCCATGTCGAGCTCGTGGTTATCGTAGACCATAAGCTGGTTGTGTAAGGACAGGTTATAGCTGTTGGGATTCACCCGGTCAGGATGAAAGGGCGTAATGATGATTTCTTTACCTAAATGTTTGACAATTTCCTTGCCGGACAAGATCATGATAGTTCCTCTCTCTTCGTACGCGCCTGGGGGACGCAGTGGTATCGTTTTTATAATTTTACATGATATATTATACTCTAGAGAGGAACAGGCGTGCAAGTCTGGGGGGATTCCCGTGTTGTCCGTTGCTCTTGATGCTGTTTCTACATCAAGAACATTCTTCCTACATCATTTGCAGGCAATATGATGTAGGAAGAATATTTTAAAAAAAGAACCTTTCGCAGGTTCTTTTTTTGTGTCTTATCCTCTGTCGAAGCAGGTTTTCTTGTCGGCTTCTGTGATGGGCCGGATGACCTTGCAGGGGTTGCCTACGGCGACACTGTTATCGGGGATGTCCTTGACGACAACGCTGCCGGCGCCGATGACAACGTTGCTGCCGATGGTGACGCCTGGGAGGACGTGGACGGCGGCGCCGATCCAGACGTTGCTGCCGACGGTGATGGCATAGGCGTATTCCAGGCCGGCATTACGTCTTTCGCAGTCGACGGGATGGCCGGCTGTGTAAAAGCCGCAATTGGGTGCAATGAAGACATTGTCACCAAAGGTGACGGGAGCGCCGTCCAGGATGACCGTGTTGTGGTTGGCGAAGAAATTGTCACCTACGTGGATATTGTAGCCATAGTCGCACCAGAAAGGAGCCATAATAGCACAGTTTTTGCCCTTACTACCCAGAAGCTTTTCCAGGATAGCGGCCTGCTTTTCCGTTTCTGATGGGCGGAGGGAATTGAAATCGTAGCAAAGATCCTTGGCCTGCGTCCGTTCGGCCACGAGGGCTGCATCATTATTGGCATCGTAAAGCTGCTCATGTTGCATTTTTTCTTTTTCTGTCATGGTGTACTCCTTGAGATTAATTATTATAAATGCTCAGTGAAATGTCCGACATATGGTTACCGAAGAAAAGATACTCCCCTACCCCTACGTTAAAGGCACCATCTGTAGAATAAGGCGAGTTGAAATTGACTTTGGGTATGCGGTTCCAGTGATAGGCCTGGGCAAATTCTTCCGGTGTGTTATGTATCCCAAGGCCGGTCGTACCCAATTTTGCAGGACTGCCCTTCAGGATGGTGATACCTGAGACGTTATCAGCATCAAAGTTGACCATGAGTTTTTCCTTAGCGTAGTACCAGCCATATCGGTAACCTAAGGATTGTAAATCTCCGCTTTGTGTCGGTTCGCCCAGGACAGCCTTTACTTCGGCGGGAGTCATGCGCAGGTGGATGCCGGCAATGGATTCGTTATAGCTTACAGTAGGCGTACGGTAAAGGACAACGGTGTCGTTGAGCTTGATGGAGTCCGTAGCTTGCTGCTCAATATCCCAAGTGAGGTATAATTTTCGTTCGCCTGTGCTTTGGAGGATGCGGATTTCCCCTTGGGCATGGCTCCTGCCGCCGGCAAAGTCGAAGCCTGAGAGGACGGGGCAACCGTTGATGGTGCCATTGTGGATTTGCAGGACCAGATTGCCGGCGTGGTCGTACCAATTTCCTTCCATAAGTTGTATAGTCTGCACGACGTAAGTATCCGATTCCTGATGCAAGGCTTGTACGCTCGTAGGGGCGGCGGCGCCCATAAGGAGGGAGATGGCCAGTGCGGCTGTGGCAACATGTCGTTTTAGCATACGATTCATCCTTTCCTTTATGTTATATATGATTAGTATATCATAAAAAAGGCCGTACGCATCCGCGTACGGCGAGTGAAAAAAGAGAAAATGCAGTTGCCACGTACTACTTTTAGGTTTTGCTTTGTGTTCTGACGAAGTGGCCCGGCCCGGTTTCTACGAGTTCCCCGTCCAGGTCGTAGTCGTCCCGGCTATAGGCAGGCACGATTTTTTGTCGTTCGTATATCGGGTCCGGCCGCAGGATGGAGGCCAGGAGCTGGCGCGTGTAGGCATTGCCAGGATGGTTGAAGATGGCTTCTGTCGGGCCGATTTCGACGAGCTTGCCGGCGTACATGACGGCGACGCGCTGGCTGATGTGGCGGACGACGGCCAGGTCATGGGCGATGAAGAGCATGGAAAAGTGCTGTTCTGCCTGCAGGTCCTTGAGGAGGTTGATGATTTGCGCCTGAATGGATACGTCCAAGGCGGCAATCGGTTCGTCGGCAATCATCAGCCTGGGGGCCACGGCGAGGCAGCGGGCAATAGCAATGCGCTGCCGCTGGCCGCCGGAAAGATCAGCCGGATACATAGCACCGTAGCGATCGTCCAGGCCGACGCGGTGCAACAGGTGCGTAATGAGCGCGTCTTCTCCGCCCTGATGGCCGTGGGTCAGGCGCAGGCCTTCACGGATACTGTCGGCACCGGTCATACGCGGGTTTAAGGCGCCGTCAGAGTCCTGGAATATCATGTGCAGGTCTTTGGCCAGCTCCTTTTGCCAGGGCTGGCGCATCGCCTGCGTGGAAATATCCCGGCCGGCAAAAAGCAGCTCACCATTTGTTGCCTCGTGCAGGCCCATTATAGTCCGGGCCAAAGTCGATTTGCCGCAGCCTGATTCCCCAATGAGGCCCAGTGTTTCCCCGTCAGCAATGGTCAGGGAAACATCATCGACGGCTTTGAGTACATGTCCTCCATCCAGCCGAAAATATTGACACAAGTGACGTAATTCAAGTAATGCCATGCTCTAGCCTCTCTTCTGCAGCCACGCCGGCTGTGGTATTTTCGGTGCCCGCGGATCCAAAAGCCACGTAGCCGCCTCGTGGGTTGGCGAAACAGAGAAAAATGGCGGGGCAGTTTCATAGTCGACGGCCAGGGCATAGGGATTGCGTGCCGCGAAGGCATCACCCGCTGGCGGCGGTGCCAAATAGGGCGGCATACCGGGAATGGCTTGGAGCCGCTCGCCCGGTCCGACAGCTGACGGCAGGGCCTGCAGGAGGCCCCACGTGTACGGGTGCCGGGCGTCATAGAATATCTCGTCGGCTGTGCCGATTTCGACGATTTTTCCGGCATACATGATTGCAACGCGGTCGGCCAGGCGGGCTACGACACCCAAATCATGGGTAATGAAGAGGATCGACAGACCCATGACGTCGCGCAGGTGTTTGAGCAAATCGAGGATCTGCATCTGCACGGTCACATCGAGGGCCGTCGTCGGTTCATCAGCCAGGAGGATGTCCGGTGACGCCGCCAGGGCAATGGCCAGGGCGCAGCGCTGGCGCTGACCGCCGGAAAAGGCCTGGGGCAACATGTGCAGGCGATGTTCCCCATCAGAAATGCCGACGAGGTCTAAGAGCTCTACAGCCCGTTCATCCGCTTCTTGACGGCTCAGCTTTTCTTTACGGATTAAGGCCTCGCGGAGCTGTGCGCCCATAGTCATAGACGGGTTGAGTGTCGTCAGCGGGTTTTGAAAGACCATGGCAATGGTTTTGCCGCGCAGGGCCTGCATTTGTGTATCTGTATACGCTGTAATGTCCGTATCATGGACCGTAATGGTGCCTGATGTAATGGCGGCATAGGCCGGCAGGAGCTTTACGAGGGAACGGCACAGAACGGATTTGCCACAGCCTGATTCACCGGCTAGGGCGAGTATTTCCCCTTTCTTCAGGGCCAGCGACACGTCCCGTACGGCTTCAACGGAACCGGCTTCGGTATGAAAGGTAACAGATAAATGATCGACATGCAAGGCATATTCCCCCATAGGATGGTTCCCCTTTCTAAAATGCAGAAAGGCCGGAAGCCTCCTGCAGGAAGTTTCCGGACGTATTCTGCGTGCTTTTTTGATTACTGGATATCCCAGTCTTCAATATTCCACATAACGCCTACGGCGTGGTGGCCGAGGATGCGTTCTGTCGAAAGGCCGGTTACTTTCTTGGCGGCGACGTAGTTACCGTCGAGGTAGGCGACCATGATGTAGGCCGGATTCTGTGCCCAGGCTTGCTGGAATTCGTTGTAATACTGTTTCCGCACAGCCGGGTCGTAGGAAGCACGGGCTGCCGCCAAGGCCCGGTCGACGGCAGGATTGCTGTAGTGCGTGTAGTTGCCGCTGCCACCGGTATAGAACAGGTCGTACGTGCCGTTATCGGGATCAAAGGGAGCCGCTTCGCCGATGAGGAAGGATTCGAGGGTCTTCCAATCGAGCTTCGGTACGATGTGAACCTGCATGTCGACGCCAGCCTTCTTGAACTGGCTCGACGCGATCTGGGCGATATCGACGCGTTCCGTTTCGTATTCGCGCGTATCGACGCTAAAGGACAGCTTTTCGCCATCTTTTTCATAAATACCGTCACTGCCGAGGACCCAGCCCTTTGCTGCCATTTGCTGTTTGAAGAATTCCGGGTTGTAGTCGCGGTGGTTGACGTCCGGGTCATTGTATTCGGCGTTCATCTGCAAGGGACTGTAGGCTACAGCACCCTGGCCGGTAAGGACGCTGTCGACGATGGCTTTCTTATCGAGGGCATAGCCCAGGAGAGGAATTATGTCGGCGTGTTTTTGCCAGAAGGCAGACTGGAAATTGGGGGCGATGGCGCGGTAATCGGCCGTCTTGAAATCATAGACGGTGAAATCCTTGTTGTCGCGGAAGGATTTGGCGTTCTGCGCATTGAGCCAGGCCAAATCGACACCACCGGATTTTACCTGGGCTGCTTTGGCGTTTTCATCAGGAATAATCTTAAAGATGATCTTGTCTATCTTGGGCTGTTTGCCGTAGAATTTGTCGTTCTTTTCAACCGTAATGGACTGGCCCTTATCCCAACTGACGAACTTGTAGCGGCCTGTGCCGACTGGGTGCTGGTTGAAAGAATCGGTCATAATATTCTTGCCTTCCAAAAGGTGCTTGGGCAGGATACCGATGGTCAGATAATTGAGCATGGCCGAGTTCGGCTGGGACAATTTGATGACAACCGTCTTGTCGTCCGGCGTCGTAACCGATTCGATTTCCTTGTAATTGTCCGTAATAGATGCTTCCAAGTCCTTGTTGCTCGTCAGCGTATCGAGGGTAAACTTGACATCGGCAGCCGTAAAGGGCTGGCCGTCATGCCAGGTAACGCCGTCACGCAGGTGGAAGGTATAGGTCAGCGTAGCCGGATCGAATTCGTATTTCGTAGCCAGGTCCGGAATGGGATTGCCCTTGGCATCATAGGTCATAAGACCGGAAAAAATAATATCAGGCAATTCGTCGTGCGTGTTCAAAATCGAATTGATCGTCGTATAATCGGCACTGGCATAGGTCAGGACCTTTTCGTTACTCTTTGACGAATGGCTGCCACAGCCGGCAGCTATGAGACAAAATGCAACGGCTAAGACAACTAAACAAACATACTTACAGCTTCTCATCTTCTCTCCTCCTAAAGATATGATTTCCCATAGGCCCTTAGAGATTACTGCAGCCGCGATTCACCTCCCGTCGCAAGCAGTGGCCTATATGGGTAATACAAAGCAGGGTAACAACTAAAAAAATACCGGGAATAAAGATAACCCACCAGGCATTGGTGAGCAAAGCCCGGTTAGCCAGCGATAGCATAGAGCCCCAGGAAATAATTTCTACGGGCAGGCCAATCCCCAAAAAGCTTAGTGTCGACTCCACCATCATGGCCGTGCCGATACTGGACACGACCATAAACATAATGGGCGACAGGAAATTAGGCAGCAAATGCTTCCAGACGATATGGAAAAAGCCTGCACCCATAGTCCGTGCTATGAGGACATAATCGCTGCCGCGGATTTGCCGGACTTCGCTACGCACAATACGGGCCAGGTTCATCCACGACGAGACGCCGATAACCAAGGAAATGATAAAGACATCCGGCTCGTGGACAAAAGCCAGCATGAGGAGCATGAGCAAAATGGACGGAATACTGCTGATCAGCTCGGCCGTACGCATGAGGATGGAATCGGCAGCAGGCGACGCCAGGCCGCTCAGGCAGCCGTAGGTAATGCCAATTGCCGTGGAAATGATCATGGCCAGGAAGCCGACGGTCAGGGAGACACGGCCGCCATACCAGATAATGGAAAAGATATCCCGTCCTAACGAGTCGGTGCCAAAGTAAAACTCGCGATTCGGCGGTATATTCAGATGCTGGAGATAGAATTCGGCCGGATCGTGATTGGCTACGAGCGGCGCAGCAGCACACAAGACCAGGATTCCCGCCAGGATGACCAGGGAAACGACCGGATAGGTGTGCCAAAGGTGCCGGAAGCGGGAATGCTTCGGAGCCGGTACAGGCGTATTTTTCCCCGGGCCTACGACTTGAAACAACGGTGATGCGTCCATGGCGAGTCTCCTTTCCCGGCTTTCATACGGCCGTCAATGTGTTCACTCAGGTTATGGGCTACAATACCTGAGGCGATGACAATCATGCCCGTAATGAGGACGATGAGCATAAGCAGATTGTAGTCGTGGTATTTGGCGCTTTCAATGGAGAGCCGGCCCAGGCCCGGATAGGAAAAGACCGCTTCCACGACATAGGTGCCGCCGATGATGTGATTGACCGACACAGCCATGATGCTGATAATCGTGGGCCAGACGTTGCGCAGGCAGTGACGGCACAGGACCTGCAAACGGCTCAGGCCTTTCATTTTAGCCAAATAGACGTAATCCTGCCGGACTTCGTCGAGGAGCTTATTGCGAATCATGTAGGCATAGTACCAGACGTGACTGGCAATCATGACCGTTACGGGCAAAACCATGTGCTCTATACGGTTTACAAGGTTGCCACTCTGGCCGGGGTCATAGGCGCCGCTGCCGGGCAGCCAGCCCAGGTTGACGTTGAAAATGAGGATAAGGAGCAAGCCCACCCAAAAGGCTGGCAGGTAATACAGAACCGTACCGGTCTTGCAAATGAACCGGTCGAGCCACGTATCTTCGTATAAGGTACAGCAAATGGCCAAGGCAATGGCCAGTACAAAGACGAGGATGTAGGACACTAAGCCCAGAATCAGTGTATTGCCAATATAGTCAGCAATGACCTGACTGGCCGGTTCCTTGTACTTGAGGGAAATACCGAAATCACCGTGGACAGCATGATCGAGCCAAATGCCATAGCGTTCGTATACCGGCCCGTCCAGGCCCAAACGGTGGCGCGCCGCCATCTGTTCGGCTGTACTCATGCGCTCTACGACGTCACCATAAAAGGATTGCAAGGGATCACCTGGCGCATAGGAGGCAACAAAAAAGACGACGACGGAAAGAATAGCCATGGCAATGAGGAAAATGAGGCAGTTACGCCCTATTTTTCGATACAGTTCAGAATGTTCCATAGAAGTCTGCTTCTTTCTTATTTTATTCGTGTGTATCTTGCATTTTTATCATACTTGCTTTTCGCATAACTCCACAATCCCCCACAGGGGGTAAAACCTTAGTATATTCCCAATTTTTTTCTTTCTTATACCAAAAAAGCCCTCATGCAAATGAATGCACAAGGGCAAAAAAACAATGTCAGTTTCTAATATAGACGACGCCTTCCATAATGCGCCGGGCTGTGCGCTGGACGGCGACGCTGGTCACATCCAGTGTGCCGTTTGTTTCTTTGAGGTGCGGATAGAGTGTCATGACGCCGCTAGGGTGGCCGATGCGGACGGCGGTCGTGTCCTTTGGCAAGGGGCCTAAGGTCTTTTCTACGATGCCACCAGGCAAACGGGCTGCTACGGCCAATGCTGTCGCTGCTGTAAGGGGGCTGGCTTTATGGCATTTGAAGACGGAGATGACGCGGACGCAGAGGTCCATGTCGCTGGCGGCGACGGGCTGGCCGGCTATATCCGTATACGCAGCCGGGGCTGCAAAGACGCCGACTTTTGGGATGCCTGGTGAATTGGCACTGGCATCGGCCAGGTCCTTGGCAAAGCCCAGCTTCACGGCCGCCGTGGCACGAATTTTTTCCAAAAGCGCAGCGGTTTCTTCCTTGGCGTCGACGGCTGCCGGCAGTTCCGTACCGGTAAGGCCGACAGCGCTGGCCCGGACGAGGACGAAGGGATTGGACACATCGAGAAGCGTCGCTTCTATTTCCCGGCCATCAATAGTCAGGACATCCAAGGTTTGGCCTGTGGGCAAGAGTTTCCCCGTTTTGGCACCGCCAGGCTGCAGGAAGTGGACCTGGAGCTCCGCCGCTGTGCCGTCGATACCGGCAATGTGGTAGTCCCCGTCTTGGGCGAAGGTATGCGTCGCTGCATCAATAGGGACAGTGACGTTGATGTACTTGTCCGTATTGCGGTTTAGCATGCGCACGGTAGTGACAGGTTCGACGACGGGCACCAGCCCTTCTTCTACAGCAAAGGGCGCTACGGCAGAAGTCATGTTGCCACAGTTGGCCTTGTAGTCGACCTGATTTTTGCCGACGATGACCTGGCCGACAAGGTATTCAATATCTACGTCCGGTACGTCGCTTTTCCAGACGACGACAATCTTATTGTTGGACGACACGGTCCCGCCGAGGCCGTCGATCTGCTTCGGGTCGGGATTGCCCATGACCTGAAGGAAAATGCTGTCCCATTCTTTCGGGTCGGCAGGTAAATCTTCACGGTGAAACAGGCAGCCCTTGCTCGTGCCGCCACGCATATATACGACGTTAAACTTTCGCATGAAAAAGCCTCTTTTCTATGAGTATCACGTTTTTTCTACTGTAATCCTGTACTACCTCCGCATTATAGCACGAATGATGGCAACAAAAAAACACGACGGTCTGGGTCGTCGTGTTTTTTCTCTGCGTCTTCCCTAATTCTCGTCCGTATCGTATTGGATGAAAAAGCTCCATTGGTGATAGTTTTCGAGATACGTCAGGTCCAGAAGCATGTCTTTTTTCTTGTACATGTAGCACTTTTGTGCCGAGTCCTTGTACTCTTCCATGCCTGTTTTTTCCCAGCCTGCAGCCTGCAGCTGCTTGTCAAAGTAGGCTACGACGGCCGGTTCATCCAGCGGATACGTATAGATGGCGCTGAACCAGATGCGTTCTACCTTGCGCGCTTCGTATTCCTGTATCAGCTGGGCCCCGGCCGGCTGTTCGATCGCGTCGTAGGCAGCGCGCAGGTTTTCTTCCCGCTGCTGGACGCTGGGGAAAAATCCCAACAGGATATGGGCTACGACAATGAGACAGACGCAGGACATAAAGGTAATGATTTTTTTCTTTTTGCTCACTCGCATAGGCGCCCCCCCTCGCCATAACAGACAAAACGAAACTATCTTTTTCTGTACGTTGCTATGAGAAGCAGTACGAGCGCTGCCATTGTCGTCCCTGTAAGGACGAACAGCGCGGGCACGGAGTATCCCCAGCCGGTCACCTGTATGCCTACCCACGGCAGTACCAAGAGGACTGCAGCATACATGCGGCGGAAGAAGCAGTAGAAAGCGGACAGCCACGCCGACAGAAGCATTGTTTGCCCGGCAATATATAGCAGGTTTCGCAGTACCGCAAACAGCACGGCAGCCGGCATAGCTTGCGGTCCCTTTGTCAGCACAATCCGGGTTTCATTGTCGGCTACGATGAGCCAGATAAGAGCCAAGACCAGGGCTGCCAGCACGTGCAGTACAAAGCGGAGAATACTCGTCTTTCCCGTCAGGGACAACTGGCTGTGTCGTTTGGTACAAAGGAGCAAAATGAGAAAAATAATACCAAAGCGCAGGGCCATTCCCACGTGGTCCACATTGAGCGCTGCCATGTCTACCTCCTGCAACGGAAAAAGATTCCTAACACTATTATTATAACCTGCTTTTCTTATAATATCCAATCTGTTTTAAGAATGGATTGCACTTTTCTCTATTTTTTTCTTTAGATTTTCCTGTTCGTCCGGTAGTTTTCGAAAAATATGGCTGTGTATACAAAAAAGCAGCGTTTGTCTCGAAGGACAGACACTGCTTTTTCTTCCATGGTTATGTATATCACTTTTTGGCATAAATGCTGGGCACGCCGTCTACGTCAGCACATTTCGTATTACACGTCGGCGTGCTGCACGACCAGACGGTACCGTTAGGGCCGCTGTGGGCTTCGAAATGGCCGGTCTTACACAGGGGACAGGGATAGACACCGTCGGCTGCTACCGGTCTCGCCAGGACCGGTGCCGGTGCAGCCTGGCCGGCTTTCGCAGTTGTCCCCTTGTCCGTACGGGCCGCACGGGGTTTGGCCGTCTTTTTGGCGGTCGTGCCGGCTCCTTTGGTAGCTGCCTGGGCCGTCGTCCCTGCCCCTGCCGCAGTGGCTGCGTCTATGCGCAGGGTGCCACGGCACGCAGGATAGTTACTGCAGCCGTAGAAGTCACCATACTGGCTATGGCGCCGCACCATAGGGCTGCCACACTGCGGGCACTTGGGCGCATCCGGATCCGTCTGGGCCTTACGGCGCGGCGCCGCCTTTTGCGTCCCGTCTGCACTACTGCTGCCGGCCGGGCTGGAACCATCGAGACGGACGACAGTACGGCAATGGGGATAGCGGCTGCAGCCGTAGAAGTCACCGTACTGGCTGTGCCGCCGCACCATGGGACTGCCGCACTGCGGGCACTTGGGCGCATTGGCGTCGGCGCTTTCCATGTGGCTCGCACCGGCTGCTTCGATGATCAGTTGCAGGAACGCCACCTGATCGTGCAGGAAGGCGTCGAGGCTGTCCTTGCCTTCACTCATTTTATAAAGCCGGTCTTCCCAGACAGCCGTTTCATCAGGATAGACGAGGGCTTCCGGCAAGGCATCGATGAGCATGTACGCCTGGTCCGTAGGCTTGAGGTACTTCTTCTTCCCTTCTTCCGTGAGGAAATGGCGGGCAATGAGCTCGTTAATGATCGTCGCCCGCGTCGCTTCTGTGCCGATGCCTTGTACTTCCTTCAATTTCTTCTTCAGGGAATCGTCCTTGACGTATTTATAAATTTCCTTCATGGCCGCCAGGAGGGTCGACGCCGTAAAGCGGGCCGGCGGCTTTGTCTGTTTCTCTTCTATGCGGCCTTCTTGATACCGGGCCGGATCGCCCTTGCGCACGACGGGCAAGGTCTTGCTTTCGTCTTCGTCATCCTGTTTCTTGTCACCGCCGTAGAGGTCGCGCCAGCCCATTTGCGTAATCGTCCGGCCATGGGCGACGAAGCCTTCGCCGGCAGCGGCAATATCGATACGCATTTGGTCGTATTCGTAATCAGGGTAAAACTGGGCGATGTAGGACCGGGCAATGAGGTAATATACGTGCTGCTGCATAGACGTGAGCTGGGCGAAGTTGCAGGCCACCGTCGTGGGGATGATGGCGTGGTGGGCCGTAATCTTGCTGTCGTTCCAGGCACGGCTCTTGCGCTTGCCGTCGGCCTGGCCGGCCCATTCGCCTAAGTGGCCGGCCGGGATTTGCGCCAGGTTGCCCAAAATGGCAGGAATGTCCTTGCGCTGGTTGAGGGGCAAATATTCGCAGTCCGAGCGGGGATACGTCGTGAGCTTTCGTTCGTAGAGCTGCTGGGCCGTATCGAGGACCTGCTGCGGGCTGTAGCCGTAGCGTTTCCCTGCCAAAACCTGGAGGGATGACAGGGATAGGGGCAGCGGTGGCGGTTCCTTCTTTTTCGTCTTTTTCTGTCCGGCAATGACGCCGTCCGGTGCGGCAGCCAGGCGGGCTAAGACGGCTTCTGCCTGGGCTTTGTCGATGACGTGGTTATCTGCGTCCAGGCCGGCCTGCGTATCCTTGGGCTGCCACTGGGCCGTAATGATGCCCTTTTCGTGGAGAAAATCGGCTTTTACAACGTAGTACGTCACCGGTGTAAAGGCGTCGAGCTCACGCTGGCGCCGTACGACGAGGGCCAGGGTCGGCGTCTTTACGCGGCCTACAGGGAGAACGCCCCGGTGCCCCTGCCGTCTGGCGGCGAGGGTAAAGGCACGGGAGGCGTTCATGCCGATGAGCCAGTCGGCGCGGCTCCGGGCCAGAGCCGATTCCTTGAGGTGCAGAAAGTCCCGGTTGTCGCGGAGATCGGCCAGGGATTCGCGAATGCTCTTCTCATCCAAGGCGTTGAGGAGAATCCGTTCGACAGGCTTTTTGTTGCCTACGTAGTCGAGGATTTCATCGATGAGGAGCTGCCCTTCCCGGTCCGGGTCACCGGCGTTGACGATGCGGTCGGCTTCGCTGATGAGTTTTGCAATGACCTGGAACTGGTCCTTGCTGTTCGGGCTTATGAGGAGTTTCCAATCCGTAGGAATAATGGGTAAATCGGCAGCGTTCCAGCGTTTATATTTCGGGTCGTAGTCCTCCGGTTCTGCCTGTTGGAGGACGTGGCCATAGGCCCAGGTAACAATGCCGCCACCTGTCGTGATATAACCTTGCTTGCGCTGATGCGGTTTTGGCAGGCATTGGGCCAGTTCACGGGCCATGCTCGGTTTTTCGGCAATAAATAGTAACACGCGTCTTTCCTCCTAACGTGATAATCGCAAAACAGGTAGTGCCTATACTACACCAAAGTGACTAGAAAAACAAGGGACGGGCACAGGGGCTTTGCAGGTGTGCAAAAAGGGCCTCTGTCCCGTCCTCTGAGGTTCGGCTAGGCTGAAGAAGTATGGCTGCCCGCACGCGTTGGCGCAGGGCTGGGCCTACGAAAGGGCCCGTACTTCCGGTCTTACTCCCGTTCGACGTCGTCGTGCGGGTAAATCTGTTCGGCTGCTTCGTGCTGAATCGTAACCTTGGCCAAATTGCCTGCAGCGCGGATGGTCTTGGCAAAGGCCGGGGGAATGAGCTCCGCCGGCAAGGACTGGCCTATAAGACGGCCTAAGATGACGCCTTTATTGCTATAGAGCCAGGCGAAATAATAGACGTACAGGGCCTTATGATTGCGGGGATTGACATTCCACAGGCGGCGCGGCGGGTAGTCGTGATAGTTGACGTCGAGCTTGCGGCACGCCCGTTTCAGCATATCTGTCGACGCCCGGGCGTGTTCGCCGTTGACGGCGTCGATAATGTGATCCAAATCGCGGCGATGGTTGTGGTCGATCATGGTCTTGGCCAAATCCATTTCAAAGCAAATGCCGTCTGTAAAGTATGTGTACGGTTCCCGTTCCCTGCCGTTTTTCACGTCGGCGTCATACAGGACGACCGTAGGGATACGGAAGAATTCGAGTAACTTGCGGATTTTCGAGATGGAGCTTTCGCCGCGGGCGTTGATGAGGCAAATGCCGTAGTAGTCAAAGGGCAGGCCCAGGGTCGTACCGAAGAGGCTGAAGCAGCCGTATTCCGTTTCGCCTTCGACGATGATGACGCTCCGCGAATAGAGGGCTTCTTTGACTTCCGGGAAGTGCATGATCAGGTGCTTTTCGATTTCTTCGTTGAAATGGAACTTGGCCCCGCAGGCGGCGCGGACCTGGCCGTAATCGTCACGGTAGAAGCGGACGATGTTGCGGTAATCGTCGACGAGGGAGTCTGTCGAATGGGTAACGACAAACATCTGGCCACGCAGGCCGTCGATGTGGAAAAGTCCTTTCAGGAGCTCTACAAACTGGGGGTCTTCGTTGTTTAGGAGCCGTTTGTAGTAGTTCAAAACCGACCGCTGCATGTACGGGTGCAAGTGGATTTCCGGTTCGTCAATAGATGTGATGAGGGGCAGCCAGCGGTGGCCGGCCTGATCGACGATGAGCGTGTGTTCCAGCGGTACGGCCTTGCTTTCGCAAATGAGGTAAATCTGCGTAATGATTTCCAGGGCGACGACGGATATGAATTTCATATTATCTGCCCGGGGACGGTCTTCGCGGCTGAGGAAGCACGACAAGAGGAAAATGTCGACGTAAAAGGATGAATCGAGACTGCCGTAGCGCGCTTCGTGGTTGATGAAGGCCTTCAGTTCCGGTGAGAACGTGTCGAGCTGCTTGCTCCCCCATTTGGTCAGCATCCGTTCGAGAGCCCTGTAGACCCGGGCCGGCGCTACGCCTTCTTCAGCCATGCTGGCCGAATAAGAAATGTAGCGGATGCGGCGGATCACATCGAGGGGCAGTTCTTCTTCCGTATCGACGTCGTACAGGCGCGGGTACACTTCTTCTACCCGTTTTTCCATGCGTACGCGGATGCTTTCGCGATGCTCTTCCGGCAGGTCATAAAAGTATTCATTCAGGGAATCGAGCAAGACCAGCTCTACGGTGATGATCAAGGGCACGTCCGGGTCGGCGTAGTCGTTTTCCGTAATGCCGCTGCCTTCGCTCATGAGCTTTAAGAGGCGTAAGAAACCGCTCTTGCCGATGGCGTTTTCACCGACGAGATAGTTGGCCTTGTCGTGGAAGGTCATTTCTACGTCCTTAAAGTTGCGGTAATTTTGGATGCGAATATAGTGTATGTACATAAGGTTCACTCCTTTAGGAGCAGGGTGCCGCCTCATCTCGCATGAGGCGCTTTGATAGCTGCCGTTTTCCGGCGGGAGTACGCATACCCGGGCCGGATGTTATTGTTCTATTATATCATATTCGACATAGGCAGCGCATTTCCTTTTTTCCGTTCCCTGGCCTTATCCTGCAGGAGTACTCATGTGGTCACGCTTGATGCGCTTTTTCGTAAGCCAGAGCCCGGGCGGCACACGTACGCAGGGTCTGCGTTTCTTCAGGCCGCAGGTAGTCCACTGTAAGGGGAATGACCTTTTCCCGCAGGATGTCATCCTGGGCCTGGACGAGTGCTTCCGGCGCCAGGAGGTCCGTCAGCTCTTCTACTTCCGCTATGGCTTCGCCTTGGGACCAGTCGTGGCGGCGGCTGTAGGGACAGGCGTCCTGGCAGGCATCGCAGCCGCAAATCCACGTGCCAAACTGGTCAGCCTCTAAATGGGGCGGTACCTGGCCCTGGCCGAAGGTAGTCCAAAAGGAGACGCACGATAAGGGATTCATCGTATAGGGTGCGCACAAGGCGTGGGTCTTGCAGGCATTTTGGCAACACATGCACGTATCCGCACAGGGACGCAGGCTGCACTGCTGGTGATACGTCACGTCAGCATCGATGAGATAGCCTTCGAGATCGTAGTACGAGCCTTTTTCGCCGTAGAAGAAATTATTCTTGCGGAAAATCCCCAGGCCGGCGGCGACGGCAGCATAGCGCAGGGGCAGGATGTGGGACGGCGCGTTCGCTTCTCCTCCTTCAATGCGCAGGCCTTGCGCCTGCAGCCACGCCACAAACTGCTGCTTTTGCTCATGCCGCGGGCTGTCCGGGACGGCATCGGCGGCGAGGAAAAAGGCCTTGGCGTATTTTCCCTGGAAGGAATGGGGAAAGCGGTACTTGCCCAGCCAGGTCGTGCAGATAACGACGGATTTAGCCCAGGGATAGCGTTCTTTTAATTCTGTAAAGCGTTCCATATTTGCATAGACGGCCTTGCTGGCGGGAATCTTTTCCTGCCGTTTCTGGAGCCGTGCGGCGTAGCCGTCCAGATCAGACACGGGAATAACGCCACAATTATCGTAGCCGTATTTTAAGGCTGCCGCGTGGATGGCAGCACCTGTCAGTGTAGTCATATTCTATCCTTCCTTTGCTGATATTCCCAGTACGTTGCCAGGAGCTGTTCTTTCAGCTTCTCTATATAGGAAACATCCTTACTCATGCGGTACAGCAGCAGGTTCCCTTCGTAAATGGCAAAGAGGCGGCCTGCCAGTGGCGCTGCCTGGCCTGGCGGAAGGCCTGAGGCCACGAGAACCTGCCCAAAGAGGCCCTCCATTTCCTCCATGGCTTCCATATATACGCCGGCAATGGCTTTATGGGAAAAGGCCAGTTCCATACCGACGACGGCAATGGGACAGCCGTAATGCTCGCCTTTTCTGGCGCCGTCCAGCATGGCCCCGGTAAAGTGCGTGACGAAGGTTTCCCAGTCTGCGTCTGCCGCAAAGCCGGCAAGCCATTCGTAGACGACGCGGTGGTAGTAGCCGACGACGGCGACGGCCAGGTCTTCCTTGGATTTGAAATAAAAGTAAAAGGATCCCTTAGTCAGGTGTGCTTCCTTTAAGATTTCACTTAAACCTGTCGCTGCGTAGCCGTTCTGCCAAAAGAGGCGGCCGGCACAAGCAATGAGATGTTCTTTCGTTGCTTCTCCTTTTTTCATATGCATACCTCCTTAAAATAAAATAAACCAATTGGTCTATTTTGTCAAGAAAGAGACAAAAAGACGCCGCTTTTCCCCTCGTTTGACGTGGGAAAAGCGGCGTCTTGCACGTACTATGGTATTATTATTTCTTTTTGAGGAAGGTAGCGGCAATGTCTACTTCTTCTGCGTAGGTCAGGGGGTTACCGGCAATGCCTTCTTCTGTCGCGGCTGCAGCTACGGCTGCGGCGACACCGATGGTGACGCGCGTGTCGAAGGCGTCAGGCAGGATGTAGTCTGCCCGCAGGCCGTCATCCTGGGCTACTTTGGCGATGGCCTTGGCAGCGGCAAGCTTCATGCCTTCAGAGATGTCCTGGGCGTGGCAGTCTAAGGCGCCACGGAAGATGCCTGGGAAAACGAGGACGTTGTTGACCTGGTTCGGGAAGTCCGAGCGGCCTGAGCCGACAACGGCTGCGCCGGCTTCCTTTGCTTCGTTCGGGTAGATTTCCGGAATCGGGTTGGCCATGGCGAAGACGACGCTGCCCTCTGCCATGGACTTGATCATGTCCTGGGAGACGAGACCGCCGCGGGAAACGCCGATGAAGACGTCCTTGCCGGCGATAGCTTCTTTCAAGGTGCCACGGAAGTGGGCCTTGTTGGTAACCTTGGCCATTTCCTGCTGGGCCGGGTTGAGGCTGTCGTCGCCTTCGCAGACGGCGCCGTTGATGTCGCAGAGCGTGACATCGCCAAAGCCATAGGCCAAGAGGAGTTTGGCAATGCTGATACCGGCAGAACCGGCACCGTTGATGACGACCTTGGCCGTCTTTTCTGATTTCTTGAGGTACGCCAGGGCGTTGATGACACCGGCCAGAACAACGATGGCCGTGCCGTGCTGGTCGTCGTGGAAGACGGGAATGCCCATGGTTTCACGCAGGCGCCTTTCGATTTCAAAGCAGCGCGGCGCACTGATGTCTTCCAGGTTGATGCCGCCAAAGGACGGTTCTGTAAGCTGTACGAATTTGACGAGCTCATCTACGTCCTGCGTATTGACGCACAGGGGGATGGCGTTGATGCCGGCAAATTCATTGAAGAGAAGGGCTTTGCCTTCCATGACGGGCATGCCTGCATCAGGACCGATATTACCCAGGCCGAGGACGGCACTGCCATCGCTGATGACGGCGACCGTGTTGCCCTTGCCCGTGTAAACGTAAGCGTCTTCTTTCTTTTCGGCAATGGCCAGGCAGGGACCGGCAACGCCAGGCGTATAGAGGATGGACAGGGCTTCCTTCGAGTCAGCCGGGAGTTTGCTGCGGATTGCCAATTTGCCGCGCAGCTGGGCGTGTACGTCAAGAGCTTTCGTATAGCGTTCGTCGTTATGTACAGAATTACTCATTTTTTTAATTCACCGTAACCTTTCGCGTTATTTCTAGTATGTGTCGTTTCGTGTGTTAGCTGAACATGCGCATGAGGATGGTGGCTGCGATAACCGTGCAGGCACCGCCAAGGCGCGTGGAGATCTGGGCAAAGGGCATGAGTTCCATGCGGTTTGCCGAAGACAGGATGGCAACGTCACCGGTGCCGCCGAGGCCACTGTGGCAGGCTGTTACTGTAGCCGATTCAACGGGATACATATTGAGGAAGCGGGCCGAGAAATAGCCTGAGCCGACCATAGCCAGTACCGTACCGAGTACGGTGAAGATGTACGCCGGCGTGATGGCTGCAATGACGTCAGCCCAAGGCGTGTAGAGGACGCCGATGCCGACGAGGAGAGCCCACGTGAGGTTGGCCGATACGAATTTGTAGAGCTGATGCGCACCCTGTTCCATGCTGGCCGGTACGATATTGAGGACTTTCAGCGTAGCAGCGGCAATGATCATGAGGATCGGCGCTGGAATGGGAACGACCATGTTCAGGAGCCGCGCGCCAATGAAGAGGCTGCTAGCGATGAGCAGGCCGGCGCCCATGAGCTTCAGGTCGATGGCTTTTTCTGCGCCTTTCAGGGCGTTCAGGTCCAAATCGCCCGATTTAACGAGCATGCCGTTACCGGTGAGGTGCGGCTTCTTCTGGCCGAGCTTTTTCAGGTAGCCTGCGAGCATGATGGCGAAGAGGTTACCGAGCATCGCAGCCGGTACGAAGTGTACGAGGAACTGGTCCGGCGACTGGCCGAGGATTTCCGAGTAGGCCACGGAAAGAGGCAGGATGCCTTCGCCCACGCCACCGGAAAGGATGGGAATGACGATGAAGAAGAACGCGTGGTACATGTCGAAGCCGACGACCATACCGATGGCTGTACCGACAACACAGGCGGTCACCGTGCCAATGACCAAGGGTACGAACATACGGATGAAGCCTTGAATGAGGACCTTTCTAACCATGCCGAGGATACTGCCGGCAACGAGACAGGAATGTAGAAGTACAGGAAATTGGCACCTTTCGTGAAGGCTGTGACCGATTTAACAGCGTTTTCATCGAGCAGACCGTAAAAGACCATGCACGACGGGACGAAGATGGAAAGGATGGCCGGGCCGCCAATGTCCTTGAGGATGGGCAGGCGCAAGCCTACATCGCCGAGGAGAATGCCGAGGATCATCATAATGGCCAGGCCGCCGATCATATCGGCCGGGAGCTTGCCGTAGAAGCTGGCGCCGAAGATAATGGCAACCATGGTCAGGTACACCGGCAAGGGCAAGGGTCCGATTTTAATGGACATGGCCTTGTCTTTCCAGTAAGAAAAACCGGAGGTGCGGACTTCCGTCACAGGCACTTTCAATTCAACTTGTTGTTCCATGCGTAAAACCCCTTTCAGAAATCAGGTAGAATCATTTCGATGGATTCACTATACCATTTCCGGAAAGGGGTTCATAGAATTAGGAATTTAGGTAAAAGTTATGTAAGTTTTGTAAGTCTAAGAAACAATTTCCTTAATCATGACTGTTTTTGTATAGATAGATGGGCCGCCCTTTGGAGCGGTATTCCAGATTGCCGCTAATGAGGCCTGTTTCTTCCATGTAGTTCAGGTATTTGCGCATAGAAATACGTGACAGGCCGACGGCATCGGCAATGTCCTGTGTGCTAAAGAGGTCGTCCCAGGCGGCGCACGCTTCTTTGACCCGTTCGAGGGTCTGCTTGTCAATACCCTTGGGCAGATCACGGCTGGTCGTTTCTTTCTTTTGGCCAAAGAAATTGGCATCTAAGATGGACTGGTCGAATTCGCCGTCGTCGAGCAGGATTTTACGCCGTTCCAGGTACGACAGGAGGGTCATGTTCAGGCGCTCGAAGGTAAATGGCTTGATGATGTAATCTACGACGCCGTGGGAAAGGGCTTTTTTCAGGTAGTCCTTCGTCTGGGCTGCCGTAATCATGATGACGTCGATTTCAGGGTATTGCCCTTTGAGCTCCGTCAAAAAAGTGATGCCATCCATTTTGGGCATAAATACGTCCAGGAGGATCAGGTCTACGTCGTGGCTTTCGAGAAATGCGAAGGCCTCCAGACCGTTGCGGGCCAGGCCGGCCACGCTGAATTCGTCGACGCGGCAGATATATTGCCGGTTGATTTCTGCTACCATCGGATCGTCTTCAATAATCAGTACACGTACCATGTTTCTTCTCCTCTATTTCCTCAATTTCCCCGCAAAAATACTGTAAAAATGGTCCCCTCCGGCTCGTTGGGCTGGACGTTCAGCTTGCCATTGTAGCGCTGGACAGCCTTGGCCAGGATAAAGAGCCCAAAGCCCCGGTTTTCTCCTTTCGTCGAATAGCCCTTCTTAAAGATCTGCCGCACATTCGCAGGAAGGCCCGTGCCTGTGTCGGATACTTCGATATACCAGCCATCCCTTTGATAGACGTGGAGGCGCACGATTTTCGTCTGCGTGAGCTGTACCGCCTCCATGGCATTATCGATGAGGTTACCCATGATCGTAATGAGGGAGTTGCGGAACTCGGGATCGCGCACGACGGGAATGGTCATATCCGGGTGAAAGACCAGGTGTACGTTGAGCTCGCGGCTGCGGCTTTGCTTGCTCTGCAGGAAGGACAGGATGACCGGGTCCTTTACTTGTTTGCTCATGGCAGCAAATTCCGTTTCGCTCGTCAGGGACAGGCTCTGGATGTATTCCTGGAGCTTGTCGTACTCGCGGTTGGCTACGAGGCCGTTGATGACGTGGAGCGTATTGCGGTACTCATGAGCCCGTACGCGCAGGGCTTCGACGTAATTTTTGAGGCCCGTCACTTCTTCCGAGAGCTCCCAGACTTCCTGGAAGTCGCGGAAGGTGGCAATGGCGCCGACGATTTCCCCGTTTACGACGAGGGGTACGCGGTTGGTCAGGATGACGACGGAATTAAGACGCTGTTCCTGATTGAGCTGCTTTTTGCCAGAGCGGACGATATCCATCATGCGCGTATGGGGAATGACATCCATGGACTGCTGCCCCAGGAGATCGCCTATAATACCGGCCTTGGCAAAAATGCGCCGTGCTTCGTCGTTGACGACCTGGAGAATCCCCTTTTTATCGATAACGATGACCCCTTCGCGGACAGACTGGATAACGGTATTCCGCTCTACAGTAAGGCGCGCCAGGTCCTGAGGTTCCATGTTGAGCAAGGTACTCTTAATTTTGCGCGATACACCTAAGGTCAGGACGAGACCAACGCAAAGGACGGCAATACCGCCGCCGAGCATTTGCATGTTGCGCTTTTTAATGGCTGCTTCGACAGCGTTCATGGACACGCCTGTAGCGACGACGCCCACTTCTTTTCCCTGGTAATAAATAGGCGCAAAGGCCCGGACAGACTCGCCCATGGTCCCTTGGGCAATAGACACGTAGGATTCACCGTGCAAGGCCTTTACTTCATCGCCGCCGCGAAAATGCTTGCCAATATTATCGGGATTGGGATGGGACATGCGGATGCCGTCAGTCGTCATGACGACGACAAAATCGACGTTCGCTTCGGTCCGCAAGCGCTCAGCAAAGCGCTGGATATTTTCCTGCTCTGCTTCAGGATGGGTCATCCACTCCTGCAGAAATGGGGCTGACACGGCGATTTTCGTCACGGCAACGGCCCGGTTGGACAATTCCTCCTGTACGTATTTGTTTTCGTTATAGGCTAAGAGGGCAAACATGACGGATGCCGAAAGTAACCACGTCAGCATGACGAGAGACACGAGTTTTGTCCGTAATTGCATGGGCCTGTCCTTTCCACAAAAAAATGTCGACAATTATCTTCCAGTATTCTTATTTTACCATATAGCAAATATTGTAAAGGAATTATGAAACTTATGTAAGCGCCAGGAGCTTGCCAATTGTGCTACTCTTTTTCTTTTCTTATGTATGCAGGGCATGGAAGGCTTCTTCCAGGCAGCCGTACGAAGAAAGCCAAAAAAGAGGCTGCGCAAAAGGGAAATCCTTAATACGCAGCCGGTTACAGCTATTACATATTTAGTTTTAGCGGTTATAGGTGCGGCAGAGCTGGGAAAGCCAGCGGGCCGTGTCCAGGCGGAGCTGGCCGTCTTTGAGCTGCCAGTGCCAGTTGCCGGTGGCTGTGCCGGGGATGTTCATGCGGTCCCCTGCCGGCAGGGCCAGTGCGTCCTGAAGGGGTACGATGACCGTTTCTGCCCGGCGGCTGTAGAGGTATTCAATGAGGGCGCCCGTGATTTCCGTACCGCTCGTGTCGTCGTCCATGTGCAGCATGCGGCAAAGGCGGTGGCGCTGGTCGTCGTCCAGGTCGTTTTCGTACCAGCCACGGGTCGTGTTGTTGTCGTGCGTACCCGTGTAGGCCAGACAATTGGGTTCCGTATCGAAGGACGTGAGCCCGTCGGCGCCTTCCATGAGGTGGAATTGCAAAACCCGCATGCCCGGCAGACGGAACTGCGTGCGCAGGTCACACACTTCATCCGTAATGATGCCCAGGTCTTCGGCGACGATGCGCACGTTACCCAAGCGGTGGCGTACTTCTTTGAGGATTTCCGCCCCTGGTGCTTTGACCCACTTTCCTGCGCGGGCCGTCTTGGCGGTGGCAGGAACGGACCAAAAGGCTTCCAGGCCGCGGAAGTGATCGAGGCGGACTTCGTCGACGAGGCGGAAGGTATAGCGGAAGCGCTGTACCCACCAGTCATAGTGATCCTTTGCCATGCGGTCGTAGTCGTACAGGGGATTGCCCCAGAGCTGGCCGTCGGCACTGAAATAATCCGGTGGCACGCCGGCAACGCTCGTCGGCTGTCCCTTTTCATCCAGGGCAAAGAGCTCCTGATGGGCCCAGCAATCGGCACTGTTGTGCGCGACGAACATGGGAATATCGCCGAGGATGGAGACGCCGTTGCGGTGGGCGTAGGCCCGTACATCCTGCCACTGGCGATAGACGATGTACTGGAGGAACTTGACGTGAGAAATAGTGCCGGACAAGGTCTTTTGGTAGTATTCTATAGCCTCTTTCCGGCGCATGCGGATATCGTCAGGCCACTGGCTCCAATCGCGGCCGCCATAGGAATCGCTGACGGCACAGAAGAGGGCGTAGTCGTCGAGCCAGTACGCATTATCGTGGCAGAACTGGTTAAAGGGTGCCCAAGGAATGGTCAGGTTTTTGTCGTGGGACATATCCCACAAGGCGGCGCTGCGGCATTTCCATTCGTCGTCCCAGGTCTTGGCCTGGGCGGCGTCTGCCTGATACTGGCTGTAGCGTTCGTCCGAGAGCCAGCCGGCCCGGTTGAGGAAATCGAGGGAAATGAGCTTTTCGTTGCCGGCAAAGGCCGACCGCGATAAGTACGGCGAGTCGCCTAAGAGCGGCGGCGTAAGGGGCAGGATTTGCCAGAGCGTCTGGCCTGCTGCCTTGAGAAAATCGATGAAGCGGTAGGCATAGTCGCCGAGGACACCGTTACCCGGGCCGTTGCCCGGCAGGGATGTCGGGTGCAGGAGAATGCCTGCCCGTTTGGGGCCGCTTTCTTTCGCCTGCAAAATAGCGACGCCTAAGGGCGGCAGGGTCAGTTCCAAACGGCTGTTTTGCGTGTGTATCGGTTCCATATTAGGAATGAGGGCGTTCGTCAGGTCGCCGTACAGGAGACCATTGGTGAAGAAGCTGATCGTGTGCAGGGCCGTCGTGCTGCGGTTGAGGGCAATGACGAAGAGACCGTCTTTGGCAGGCTTGCCGAAGACATCACGGCCGCCTTCGATGACGCGGCAGTACACGTAGAGGTCGCCCTTGCTGTAGAGGGGAATGAAACGGCCCGTCTGCAGGGCGTCATTGTGGCGCCGCAATGCGGTCAGGCGCTTAGTCCAGCGCAGGAGGCTCTTGTCTTCGTGGCCCCACGGGTACGTACGCCGGTTGTCCGGGTCTTTGCCGCCCACTTGGCCGGCTTCGTCGCCGTAATAAATACACGGTGCACCAGGCATGGTAAACTGCCAGGCCGAAAGGAGCTTCACCCGGCCTTTGGTAATGGATTCACCGCGAACCATGCCCTTTTCGCCGCTCATGACGGTGAGAATCCGTTCGATGTCGTGACTGCTAATGAGATTGAGCATGGCATAGGCATTTTCCATGGGATAATTTTCCATGAGCTGCCAAATTTCCTGGCCCAGGCGCGTGCCGTCTTTACGGCCTAAAACGAAATCGACGACCATGGCCCGCAGGACGTAGTTCATGGCGCTGTCAATGTCGTGACCGCACAGATATTCCCGCTGTTCGCTATAGCTGATCTTATTGGATGCGTCTTCCCAGACTTCACCAATGAGGACGGCGTCGGGATTTTCTTCCTTCAGCGTTTTGTAGAAATTGCGCAGGAAGGGCACGGGCAGTTCGTCAATGACGTCCAGGCGCCAGCCGCTAATGCCGGCGCGGAGCCAGTGGCGCAAGACGCTGTTTTCGCCGTTGATGATAAAGTTCATGTACGACGGGTTCGTTTCGTCTACGTCTGGCAGGTCCTTGACGCCCCACCAGGCTTCGTATTCGTCGGGATAGTCCGTAAAGCGGTACCACGAATAGTACGGCGACTCTTTGGACTGGTAGGCACCGAGCGACGGGTAATGGCCAAAACGGTTGAAATAGATGCTGTCCGCACCGGTATGGCTGAAGACGCCGTCGAGGATAATGCGGATGCCCCGCTTTTTAGCAGCCTCGCAGAGGGCCGAGAATTCGTCGTTCGTGCCCAGGAAGGGATCGATTTTATGGTAATCGGCTGTGCCGTAGCGATGGTTGCTGCAGCTTTCAAAGACCGGATTCAGGTACAGTGCCGTAATGCCCAGGTCGGCCAGGTAATCGAGTTTCTGGCGTATCCCTTCGAGGTCGCCGCCGAAGAAATCGTACTGTACGACGTCACCGGTTTCCGTATTTTTGCAATAATAAGGCACGTCGTTCCAATCGCTGTGGATGACGGCACCGCTTTTCCCGCGCAGGTTTTCGCCGTGCTTGTGACCGCGGTAAAAACGGTCCGGAAAGATCTGGTAGACAATGGCGTGCTTGAACCAGTCCGGCGTGTGGGAGTTTTTATCGTATACAGTAATCTGATAGGCTGGCGGCACCGTATCGTATTCGGCGCCGACGCCACCCAGATGATCCTGGTTATTGCCGTAGTAACGGACCTTATCGTCCGTGGTGATGATGAAATAGTACCAGAGCAGGCAGCCTGTTTCCGGTACGGTCCAGGTGACGGTGAAATAGCCGTCCTTTGCCTCCATAGGCAGGAGCGTTTCGCCGTCGTTGCTCTTCCACAGGCGCACCTTGGCGGTGCACTCCGTAGCCGGCCGGCCGCCGATGCCGAGGCGCAGGGTCAGGCGTGTGCCTGTAGGAATGGCGCCAAAGCGGGAACGCCAGCGGCTGCTGTGTGAATCGTGATATAAACGTAATTCCATAAGTATTCCTCGTTTTCAAAGACCCCTGCCGCAGACGATGCCGGACAGGGGTCATAGACAGACTGTTTTACTTCTTCAATACGCGCTGGTACAAGTCAGCGTAGGCTTTGGCCGAACGGCTCCAGCCGTAATCGCTTTCCATGGCATTGCGGACGAGACTTTCCCAAACGACGCTGTCGGCATAATAGCCCAAGGCCCGTTTGATCGTAAAGAGCAATTCATGGGCATTGAAATTCTTGAAGGTCAGGCCGTTGCCCTGCTTCGTATACTTGTTGAAGGGAATGACCGTATCCTTCAGGCCGCCCGTTTCCCGGACGACAGGAATGGACCCGTATTTCAAGGCAATGAGCTGGCTCAGGCCGCACGGTTCGTAGCTCGACGGCATGATGAAGATGTCCGAGGCTGCGTAAACCTGATGGGCAAGGCCTTCATTAAAGAGAATGTTCGCCGAGACTTTTGTCGGATAGCGCTGGGCCAGGTTGCGGAACGTATCTTCATAGGCCCAATCGCCGGTACCGACGAGGACAAACTGTACGTCTTCTGCCAGGAGTTCATCGATGATGCAGGTCACGAGGTCCAGGCCCTTATCGGCAACGAGGCGCGTTACCATGGCGATCATAGGCACGTTGCGGTTTACAGGCAGGCCCAATTCTTCCTGGAGTGCTTCTTTATTGACGTGCTTCCAAAGGGGAAAATTAGCTGCCGTGTACGGTGCCTTAATAAACGTATCCGTTTCCGGATTGTACACGTCTTCGTCAAGACCATTGATGATCCCTGTCAGGCGGTCTTTGGCATCGCGCAGGTAGCCATCGAGGCGTTCGCCAAAGTAGGGGTACATAATTTCCCGGGCGTAGGTCTTGCTTACTGTCGTAATGTAGTCGGCGTAGACCATGCCGGATTTCATGTAGTTTACGCAGCCATCGCATTCGAGGTTGCCGTTGTCGAAGAGTTCCTGCGGCAAGCCGATGATGTCCTGCATGATGGATGGCGGATAAATCCCCTGGTATTTCAGGTTATGAATGGTGTAAATAATCTTCATATCCTGGTAGAACGGATCGTGGGCAAAGTCTTCTTTCAGGAAGACGCCCATGAGGCCTGTGTGCCAGTCATTACAATGAATGATGTCCGGCTGGAAGCCGATTTGCGGCAGCATGGTCAGGACAGCCCGGCAGAAGTAGGCAAAGCGTTCGTCGTCGTCTTCAAAGCCATAGAGACGGTCGCGCTTGAAGTACCATTCATTGTCAATGAAATAGACCGTTACGCCGTCGATTTCGACGGCTTCCACACCAAAATACAGCTGGCGCCAGGCCAGGTTGACCATACCGTGGACGACAGGTTTCATCTTGGCCTGCCATTCTTCGCTGATCTGGCTGTATTTCGGCAAGACGAGCCGGACGTCCATCCCCTGTGCGGCCAACGCTTTGGGCAAGGAGCCCATGACGTCAGCCAAACCACCGGTCTTAATGAAAGGAACGGCTTCCGACGCCGCGAATAATACGTTAACCATTAAGTATCACCCTCTTTTATCTCAAACAAGTCAGGCGTTTTTAGCGCTTTTCTTTGTACTAGCCCGTTTTTTAGGAGCTGTGCTCTTTTTCGTCGTACCTGTTGTACGCTTGCTGCTCTTAGCCGCCGGACGACGCCGTGCCGGTACAGACTGCACCAATTCCGGCAGGGCCTGGCCCGCTTCGGCTTCGGGCTTCAGTTCCAAATAAATCGTTGCTAACGGCGGCAGGGTCAGGCTCAGAGACTGGTCCATACCGTGCATGGCAATGTCTTCGGCTGTAAAGGCGCCTTCATTGAGCACGTTCGAGCCGCCGAACCGTTCGGCATCACTATTGAGGACTTCCACGTACGTGCCCGGACGGGGTACGCCAAAACGGTAGTCGTGCCGTACGACAGGCGTAAAGTTGCAAACCACGATGGTCATGCTCTGGCCATCACGGCCGCTGCGGTAGAAGGCAATGACGCTGTTGTCGCAGTCGTCACAGCTGATCCACGAAAAGCCGGACCAGTCACAATCTTCTTCCCAGAATTCGCGGTGCTTGCCGTAGAATTCGTTCAGTTCCCGTACGTAATTGTGCATGGCCAAGTGTTTTTCGTATTCCAGCAAATGCCAATCGAGGCTGTCATCGTATTTCCATTCGATGAACTGGCCATAATCACTGCCCATAAAGAGCAGTTTTTTGCCCGGGTGTGACATCCAGTAGCCATAGAAGGCGCGCAGGCCGGCAAATTTCTGCCAGTAGTCACCAGGCATTTTATCGAGGAGCGAGTGCTTGCCGTGTACGACTTCATCGTGCGACAAAGGCAGGACAAAGTTTTCCGAGAAGGCATAGCACAGGGAGAACGTAATCAGATTCTGGTTATCCTTGCGGAACAAGGGATCCAGGGCCATATAGCGGAGCATGTCGTTCATCCAGCCCATGTTCCACTTGTAGTTAAAGCCCAGGCCGCCTACATCGACGGGCTTAGTCACGAGGGGCCACGCCGACGATTCTTCAGCAATCATGAGGGCCTGCGGTACGTTTTCAAAGACGGCTTTATTGAGCTTGCGCAGGAAATCGATGGCTTCCAGGTTTTCCCGGCCGCCGTATTTATTAGCCTGCCACTGGCCGTCGCTGTGGCCATAGTCGAGGTACAGCATGTTGGCTACGGCGTCGATGCGCAGACCGTCAATGTGGAACTGGGTCAGGAAAAAGAGAGCACTCGAAATGAGGAAGGACTGCACTTCTGTGCGGCCATAGTCGAAATTCATAGTGTCCCATTCCGTGTTTTCTGCCAGCATGGGGTTGCCCGATTCGTAGAGCGGCTGGCCATCAAAGTGGCGCAGGCCGTGGGCATCGCGGCAGAAATGGCCCGGTACCCAGTCGAGGATAACACCAATGTCGTTGCGGTGGCACAGGTCGACGAAGTACATGAAATCCTCTGGCGAGCCGTAGCGGCTGGTTACGGAGAAATAGCCCGTTCCCTGGTAACCCCACGAACCGTCAAAGGGGTATTCGCACAAGGGCATGAGCTCAATGTGCGTGTAATGCATGTCCTTAACGTAGGCTACGAGCTGCTCTGCCAGTTCCCGGTAGGTCAGCATCTCCCCTTCGGCATTACGCTTCCACGAGCCCAGATGGACTTCATACGTCAGCATGGGCCGGCTGTACGAATCGTAGTCCTGGCGGCTGTCCATCCATTTGCGGTCCCGCCACGTATAGTGGAGCTTCGTCAGGCGCGATGCCGTGTTGGGCCGCACTTCCGAGCTAAACGCATAAGGATCACTCTTTAGGATCTGACTGCCGTCGGCACCTGTAATGGCATATTTATAGATATCCCCTTCTTGGAGACCGGGGATATGGGTGACCCAGATTTCCCCATCAGAGCTGCTCCGCTCCATGGGGTTGGCACCGGCATCCCAGTTATTAAAATCGCCGACGACACTCACCGCCAGGGCGTGGGGTGCCCAGACGGCAAAGCGTACGCACGACTGGTGCTTGTACGCCGTAAAGTGGGCGCCTAGCATGCGATAGGCATTATAATTTGTTCCCTGATGAAACAAGTACGTACTAAATTCATCAATGGCGCTTATTTTCAATTACGACTCCTCCCCTGTGATACTCAGTGAATCATTTTCCTCAAGTGCCAGATATCGTTGGCATACTGCATGATCGTCCGGTCGCTGGAGAAATAGCCCGAATGGGCAATGTTGATGGCACTCGAATGGAGCCAATGACGGCGGTCGTGGTAACGGTTGGCAATTTCCACCTGGGCTTTACAGTACGGTTCGAAATCCTTGAGGACAAAGTATTCGTCGTTCCGGTCGAGGAGCGATTCGTACAGCATATCAAAGGTTTCGCCGTAGCCCAGGGAGCCGTCGACGAGGCTGTTCATGACCTGGCGGATGTTTTCATCCTGGCCGTACATATTCCAGGCTGAATAGCCGCCGTGGATGTAGTAATCCATGACTTCGTTGGCTCTGAGGCCAAAGATGACACAGTTGTCATCGCCTACTTCGCGATGGATTTCGACGTTGGCCCCGTCCATGGTGCCCAGCGTAATGGCGCCGTTCATCATGAATTTCATATTGCCTGTGCCGGATGCTTCCTTGCCAGCTGTAGAAATCTGTTCGCTCACGTCGGCTGCCGGGAAGAGAATCTGTCCCAGGGAGACGTTGTAGTTTTCCAGGAACAGGACCTGCATCTGCTTGCTCACGCGGCGATCCGTATTGACCATGCGGGCGACAACGTTGATCAGACGAATGGTCTGCTTCGCTTCGCCATAGCTGGCTGCGGCCTTGCCGCCAAAGAGGAAGGTCCGCGGCGTAATCTGGACTTTGGGATTATCGCGCAGGAAATAATACAAGTGCATGACGTGCAGGATGTTGAGCAGCTGCCGTTTGTACAAGTGGATACGCTTGATCTGGACGTCGAAAATGGACGACGTATCGACGGTCATAGCATATTTCTTTTTGATATAATCGGCCATGATTTCCTTGCGTGTCTTCTTGACCTGGCCCAGCTGTTCCAGGAAGGAACCGTCGCTGGAATAGCCCTTGAGGTCTAAGAGGCGGCGCGGATCACGGCGCCAGTCCGTACCAATCGTGTCATCCAGGAGGTCTGCCAGCTGCGGGTTCGACTGGATGAGCCAGCGGCGATGGGAAATGCCGTTGGTCTTGTTGGAGAAACGGGCCGGGAAGCACGTGTAGAACTGATGGAGCGTCGAATCCTTGAGGATCTGCGAGTGGATTTCGGCTACGCCGTTGACACTGTGGCTGCCGAGGACGGCCAAGTGGGCCATGTGGACCTGCCCATCCCAGAGGATAGCGACGTTGCGGGCCATGTCTTCGTTGCCCGGGTAGCGTTTGCGGACCTCCTTGAGCCAGCGCCGGTTGATTTCATCGACGATGAGGTAAATGCGCGGCAAAAGCTCTTTAAACATAGGGATGGACCATTTTTCCATGGCTTCCGGCAAGACCGTGTGGTTCGTATAGGCTACAGAACGGACTGTTACCTTCCACGCGTCTTCCCAGTTCATGCCTTCTTCGTCCATGAGGATCCGCATCAATTCGGGGATGATCAGGGCCGGATGGGTATCGTTAATGTGCAGGGCAATGTAATGATCGAAATCATACATGCTTTCTTTGATTTTCTTCTTATAGTAGCGGACGATGGACTGCAGGCCTGCGGAAACCATAAAGTATTCCTGCATGAGCCGCAGCTTGCGCCCTTCTTCTGTGCTGTCCTCCGGATAGAGGAAACGGGAAATGAGCTGGACGCTGTTCTTATAGCGGAAGGCGCGGTGCCGGTCGCCCATAGAAAGTTCCCGGTACATGTCTTCCTGCGAGTATTCAGCCCGCCACAGGCGCAGGGTGTTGACCGTATGGTTGTGGTAGCCGATAACCGGTACGTCGTACGGTACGGCACGGACGGAAGAATATTTTTCGTATACACATTCCAGGTTGCCTTCGCCGTCAGGACGCATGTAGGCGTTGCCGCCAAAGCGTACGTTTACGGCTTTATCGACTTTCTTAACTTCCCACGGGAAGCCGTTGACGAGCCAGTTATCCGGCAATTCTACCTGCTGGTCGTCAATGATACGCTGGTTGAAGAGCCCGTACTGGTACCGGATGCTGCAGCCATGGCCCGGCAGCTGCAGGGCTGCCAGGGAGTCGATGAAACAGGCTGCCAGACGGCCGAGGCCGCCGTTGCCCAAACCAGGGTCCCGTTCTTCCGGGATGATTTTATCCAAGTCCCAGCCCAAATCCTTCAGGCCGTCGCGGCAAACATCTTCCATGCCGACGCCGATGAGGTTGGACTGGAGCAGGCGTCCCAGTAAAAATTCAATAGAAAAATAATAGACTTGTTTTGCCTTTTCTTCGGCATAGATCTGGTTCGTCCGGATCCAGTCTTCACTTACCAAGTCGCGGACCATATAGGCCACGGTCTGATAGACTTCGTTTGGCGTCAGGTCCTGCAACTCTTTTTCCCACAAGATATGGGCTTTTACGGTAAATATTTTTTTGAATTCTTCCTTATCCTGCCATGTATTCACTGATGTCAAAACTCCTTTTTAGATGACGGAACAATTCCCGATGCACAAAGGATTTTCTCTTGTTCCAGACAATGCAGCTTCCGGCTGGATTACGGCTTCCTTATCGCAGACGACGTAATCCAAGTGCGCATCGTCGCCGATATCTGAATGCTGCATGATAATACTGTTGCGTACGACCGCGTTCTTTCCTACGTGTACCTTACGGAAAAGAACAGAATTTTCTACGCGGCCTTCAATAACGCAGCCATTTGCAATGATGGAGTTGCTAACCCGCGATTCTTCCATATATTTGGCCGGCGCTTCATCCTTGATCTTGGTGTAGATGTGGCGCTGGTTTTGCAAAAAGAGGTGACGCCAAATACCCAGATCCAAAAGATCCATATTGACGTCGAAATAAGAACGGATAGAATCGACGCGTTTCGCATACCCTTTATAATTATAGCCAAAAATACGCAAGCGGTCTACATTGCGCAAGAGGACCTCACTGACGAAGTCGTGATAGCCCTGGGCAAAGGCCCGGCGTACGCAGTGCTGGAAAATCTGGTTATCGATGAGGATCTGGTGCTGGTAGACGTTGTCGCCGCTGAGCGTGCCAATCTGTTCCTTCATGCCCGTTACACGGTCGTTGTCGTTTACAGCCAGAACCGTTTCGCTTTTGTCACCGCCTACAGCCTGCTGGCTATAGATCATGGTCACGTCGGCGTTGTGGTGCCGGTGGAAATGAAGGACTTCGTCGTAATCGATATTCTGGACGAGGTCGCAATCGGAAATGAGGATGTACGGGCTCGTACCGCGTTTGACGAACTGCAGGTTTTTGTAGAGGGGCTGAATGTTGCCGGCTACAGGATGAAGAATGTCTTCCACTTCGGCCGGCAAATAGAAGAGGCCGTCGCGTTTGCGGGCCAGGCCCCATTCCTTACCGGAACGGATATGATCGAGGACCGACCGGGACTGGGCTGACAGGAGCAGGCCGACGTTGCCGATACCGGCGTTGACCATGTTGGACATAGTAAAATCGATAAGCCGGAATTTCCCGCCAATGGGGATGGTCGCGAGAGGCCGGTTTTCATTGAGTTCTTTTAAGGGGCCGCTTTCTTTCAGGTTGATAATGCCCATAATTGTACTATTCACGATTACTCATCTCCTTTGGCTGCTTTGACGTTCTTTTGTGGCGCCACTTCGGTATGGCGGCCAAAGACGGCTACAGTGCCATCCTTGTGGTGCACGACAGCATTGCTGTGGACCGTGCAGTCTTCACCGATAATGGCTTTGTCGACGACGGCGTTCTTTTCGATGACCGTGCCCGGCATGACCACCGAGTCGACGACCTTGGCGCCTTCTTCAACGGTAACGCCGTAGAAAATGACGGAGTTTGAAACCTGGCCGAGGATGGCTGCCCCTTCGGCAATGAGGGAGCTCGTTACGCTGCCCTTAGGACCGATATAGTGCGGCGGCATGGACTGGTTGGCCGAATAGACGCGCCATTCTGTATCGCTCAGATCGAGGGGCGGATCGTCGGCTAAGAGGTCCATGTTGGCCTGCCAGAGGCTGTCGATGGTGCCTACGTCTTTCCAGTAGCCCTCAAAGGGATAGGCATAGAGGGCAATCTGATCGCGCAGCATAGCCGGAATGACGTTTTTGCCAAAGTCGTGTTCCGAATTTTCATCGGCTGCGTCGGCCTTCAGATAGTCTTCGAGAATCGTACGGTTGAAAATATAAATACCCATGGAAGCGAGGTTGCTTTCCGGTTGTTTTGGTTTTTCCTGGAATTTTGTGATGCGCATGTTGTCGTCGGCGACCATGATGCCGAAACGGCTCGCTTCGTCCCAGGGCACGCGGATCGTGCCGATAGTAACGGCAGCTTCATGCTTTTTGTGGAAGGCCAGCATCTTCGCATAGTTCATGGAATAAATGTGGTCCCCCGACAGGATCAGGACGTAGTCGTCACCGATCATGTCGACGAAATTCAAATTCTGATAGATGGCATCGGCTGTGCCGCGGTACCAGTTGGAACCGGCGTCGTTCGTATACGGCGGCAGCACGAAGGTGCCACCCGTATCGGAGTCGAGGTCCCACGAGCTGCCGTTACCGACGTACCAGTTCAGTTCGAGCGGCTGATACTGCGTCAGGATGCCCACTGTACCGATACCGGAATGCCGGCAGTTGCTGAGGGTAAAGTCAATGATTCTGTACTTGCCGCCAAAAAGCAGGCCCGGTTTGGCCTGGTCTTTCGTCAGGACCCCGAGACGGCTGCCTTTCCCGCCTGCCAGGATCATGGCCAGACAATTCGATTTTCTCATACCATTTCCTCCTCTTGTGAAAAGTCCCGTATTTCTTTGCCGTTCTCTGGTACATACCGGACACTGCAAAGGCCGTGTGCTTTTCTCTCTCTCATTTCTTGTACTAAACTTACGGCAGATTGGAGTTACAATCCGTTTATGTAAATATTATACACTACTTATTTACGTTTTTTAATAGCAAAAGAGAATGTTTTACTGAAAGCATACATTATACAATACAAAATATACCTAATGATTTGTCTTTACATCCCATATATAGTAGTTGACAAAACCTTTACTTATAAGTAAAACGTTAAACGGATATCATTCCAGTACCTCTTCTCTTTTTTCCTTAGGAAAAGAAATATTTTTACTTATGACTATAAGTTATGATACTTTTTGTTGTGTTGATGCCCTTTGACATATTTTCACCTGCACGTCCTTGCTGTAAACGGGCCGTACGTACGATGAGGACCAAGATGGCTCAAAAAAACGAAAAAGCACAGCCTCTTATCTCCCTAAAGAGACAAAAAGCTGTGCTGCTATAGTTTGTAGTTTCGTCTGTGTTACTGGCCGTCGCCGTTGCTGCTTGCCATGGCTTCATCGAACGACAAAATGTCTACGGAAAAGGGCAAGTGGCCTAAAATGTCTACGGCCATAGGTGCCGTGTCCGGTGTCGTGCGGACGAAGCCGATACCTTTTTTGCCATCTAAGGCTGTGACGACGCCGACGTACTCAAAGCCTTCCAGGATCCGCGTGACGTACGTCATGTCGTGAGGATTGATGCGGAAGTAGACCCAGTCGCGATCAAGCATGGCTGACCTCACGGCGCATGAGGCTGTACGCTTCTAAAGGTGTATCGACGGCAATGCCGACGAGCATTTGCGCATGATTGGCTGCTTCGATGGGCTTTCCCTCTTCGTCTGTGAGCGACGTCAGGGTCTGCGTTACTACCGGGCCATGGGGCTGCAGGAATTCGACGCTCTGGCCGACGCGGAAGTGGTTGCGCTGTTCTACCCAGGCAATTTTCTTTTCTGCATCATAGGAACGGACGAAGCCGATGAAATCGTGGGTCTGCGTGTTGCTCGAGTGGCTGTAGACCTGGTCCGCATCTGTCGGCCGGGAAACGGAAAAGCCCTTCGTATAGGGGCGGTGGGAAATCTTTTCCAGCTCTGTGAGCCAGCGCGGCAGTACCTGAAAATGCTGCGGATCCCGTTCGTAGGCATCCATGGCTTCGCGGTAGACCTTGACGACGGTGGCGACGTAATGGATACTCTTCATGCGGCCTTCGATTTTGAGGCTCGAAAGACCGGCCTGGTAGAGGTCGGGCAAATACGGCAGGAGACAGAGGTCCTTGGAGTTAAAAATATAGGTTCCCCGTTCATCTTCGACGACAGGGAAATACTGGCCCGGCCGTTTTTCTTCGACGATATTGTATTTGAAGCGGCAGCACTGGACACACTGGCCACGATTCGAGTCGCGGTCGTGGGTGAAGTAGTTACTGAGCAGGCAGCGGCCGGAATAAGAAATGCACATAGCGCCGTGGACGAAGCCTTCGAGCTCGATGTCCGGCACGCGGCGGTGGATTTCGGCAACGTCCTTGAGGCTTACTTCACGGGCCATGACGACGCGGCTGGCTCCCAATTTGTGCCAGAAATCGACAGTAGACCAGTTTGTCGTATTGGCCTGGGTAGAAATGTGAATGGGCACTTCCGGCACGAGCTCACGGGCCATATTGAAGATGCCCGGGTCAGCGATGAGCAGAGCATCGACGTGAATGTCGCGCAGGAAGCGCAAGTATTCCGGCAAACCTGTAAGGTCGTCGTTATGAGGGAAAATGTTGACCGTTACGTGAATCTTCTTGCCAATACTGTGGGCATACGTAACGGCTTCGCGCATTTCTTCCGGCGAGAAGTTGTCGCTAAAGGCGCGCAGGCCAAAGGACTTGCCGCCCAGGTACACGGCATCGGCGCCGTAGAGGAAGGCGATTTTCAGTTTATTCATATTCCCGGCCGGAGCCAGGAGTTCCATTTTTTGCATCTATTCTTATCCTTTCCAACGGGAAACGGTGAGACCGTCCCCATTTTCAAAAAACACCGTATCGTAATGGGCCGGATCATCGAGGCGCGCCAAAAACTCGCGCAGCCGCGTAATGGCTGTGCGGTGTTTGTGTGGCAGTGTGCCTTCAATGTACAGCATGTCGTGGTAACGCAGGTTGTCCGCCACGACCAGGGCGCCCGGAGCCAGCTTAGGCTCTAAGAGGCTGAGCTGCCGGCCGTATTGCCCTTTAGGCCCATCCATAAAGACGAAATCCCACGGGCCGGCAAGCGTTTCGAGCCATTCATTGGCATCTCCCGTAAGGGACGTAATCTGCGCCGCATAGGGTGAGCGTGCAAAGTAGGCAGCGGCCCGGCGGCTGCGCTCGCAGTCGACTTCGATCGTCGTCAGTGTGCCGCCAGGTGCCAAAAAGGGCGCCATAGTGAGCGCCGAGTAGCCTACGCAGGTGCCGATTTCCAAGAGCCGCTGCGGCCGGGCGTGGCTCAGGATGCCCGTCAGGACGGGTACTTCGCTATCGCGCAGAATGGGCAGGTTCTCTGCCTCGGCCTGTTCTTTAATTTCTGCTAACAGGTCTGTCATCATGGCATATATTCCTTTACATTTTGCATATGCTCTTCATAGGTCGCCGCGTAGTGATTATGGCCGTCTTTGTCGGCGACGAAATAGAGATATTTCGTCTGTGGCGCTTCTAAAATGGCTTTCATACAGTCCATGCCGGGATTACCAATAGGTCCCGGTGGCAGGCCTTCGTAGCGATACGTATTGTAGGGTGAATCGTATTCCGTTTCATCGATACTGTACGACGCTTTGTGAGTCCCCATGGCATAGGAAATACTGGCGTCGGATTGGAGCTTCATGTGCTGGGCCAGACGGTTCAGGAAGACGGAGGCAATGAGCGGCCGGTCTTCGGGATACTTCGCTTCTTTTTCGATGAGCGACGCCAAGGTAACGAACTGGTAAATAGACATATTGGTCTTGCCGATTTCCTGGCGCATGGCCGGCGTCAAATGCTTGTCGAAATTTTTCAACATTTCCTTGACGATTTCTTCAGCCGTTGCGTCGTTGGCAATGGTATACGTATCCGGGAAGAGGAAGCCCTCTGTGACGAAGGTCACCTTACGGTTGCCCTTCATATACGGATACAAGAGGCTTTGGTCGTTGGCAGCTTTCAGGAAATCCTCTTCCGAAACGATGCCCAGCTTGGCTAAGGCCTGGGCCGTCTGGCGGACCGTGTAGCCTTCGGGCACGACGAGGCGCGCCGCTTCCGATTCACCGCTCGTGAGCTTGGCCAGGATTTCGTGGAGGCTCATGCGCGAATCGATAGTGTACTCGCCTTGCTTCAGCTCGCTGGCCTGGCCGCTCAGGGTCGTGACCAGACGGAACCACAGGGGATGCGTAATGAGGCCATCGTCGGTAAGCTGGTCGGCAATATCCGACGCTGTCATGTTGTCGCGGACGTGGACGTACGCACTCGTATCGGGCAGGAAGTAATTAGGCACGTAGTACCCGGCGAGAGAACCGGCAACAGCCAGGACGGCGAGACAGGCTGCACCACGGGCCAGTAATTTTTTACGCCCCATAGCTTGGACACGCTTGCCGAGGCTGTGAGCTTCGCTGACTGTCGTCTCTTCGACCTTTTCTTCTATTTCTTTGATTTCTTGGGTGAGTTTATTTTTTTCCATCCGTATATTATACAGCAGATAAAAAGTGCTTGGCAAGATAGGGCGGAAAAAGCTGTATTTTATGGGCCCTGACGTCTACACAGGGCCGTCTGGACAGGTATTTTTCACAGTTTGAGCACAGTTTTGCTATTTTCCTTGTGTGCTTTTCTTTTTTCTTTTATACTAAAAGCATAATATAATACATTATAATATATAGCATTTTGCTTGAGAGGAGTCTTATTCATGCAATATCGTCACACAGCAGCTCTTCTTTGCGCCTTTTGCCTGGCTACGGCCACGGCTTGTGCCGCTACGCCGGCTGCGACACTGGCAGGACCTGCGCCGCTTCAACAGGTACAGGAACAGACACAGGGAACTATCACATCCGTTACGTCTGTAGCCCATAATTACGGTTTTGGCGAAAACGTTGCCGCCATAGCGCTCCATTATACAGCGCCCGTTCTTTCTTCTTCTCTATCGCCGGCAGATTTTGTCGTCACTGGCAAGACTATCAGCAAGGCCTATGCGTCCGATACGGCTTATCCGGGTGAGGAAAAAAAGGCCGGCCCCTATGTAATCCTCGATTTGGTCAATACAAATCCTCAATCGGATCAGCCCTTTAGCGCACAAAGCCAGGCAGCCCATGCCCATGCAGACGGTGGCAAGGCAGGCGATGCGCCAAGTCATAGCGACCGTACCATGCCGGACCTGAACGTCACGGTACAACAGGTCAATCCCATTGCCCGTGCGGACGGAGCTTATTTTGCACCCTCTGACAAAGCCCTGACAACGACAGCCTTATTAGAACCGGATATTAAGGGCTTTACAGAATATACGTACACAGATGCTGAAACGGGCGCTACTATCCCTTATTATCTCTATTTGCCTGAGGGCTATACGCCAAAGAAGTCGTACCCGCTCATGGTTTTTATTCCCGATGCCAGTACGAATATCGACAACCCGAAGATCACCCTCGTCCAGGGGAACGGTGCTACCGTTTGGACTGAGCCGGAGGAACAGAAAAAGCATCCGTCCATCGTCCTGGCCGTCCAGTATCCCCAAAGCCTCGTCAATTCCCTCGGCATGATGACGACAGACGATAACGTGTGGACGCCGGGCCTGACGCTCGTATCAAATTTGATCAAGCACGTGACGGATACGTACAGCGTCGACAAGAACCGCATTTACGGTACAGGCCAGTCCCAAGGCGGTATGGCCAACATCGCCATTAGCGATAAATATCCGGACCTCTTCGCTGCCCAGTACCTCGTAGCCTGCCAATGGAATACAGACGAAATGAAAGTCCTCAAAGATAAAAACCTTTGGATCCTTGTCAGCGAAGGTGACACGAAGGCCTATCCCGGTATGAACGACGCCGTTAAGAAATGGGAAGCCTTAGGTGCTAAGGTAGCTACGGCACCGCTTTGGAACAGCCATGCGACGGCAGCGGAATTTTCCCATCTCGTACAGGATGTAGAACGACAGGATGCCAACATCAATTACACGGTCTTCAAGGATGGCAATCACATGTACACGTGGACCATTGCCTACAATATCGAAGGTATTCGCGACTGGATTTATCTGCAGACCCTGAACGGTACGCCCGTTTCCTTTAACACGGATGGCCTGCCTCTTGAGGAAAAACGGCAAATCGCCGGCTACGTCCTCGATCAAGGCTTGCGCTACGAAAAGCTGAACACACCTGCAGCTGATACGAAGGCTCTCGCCTACTTCCGCGAAGCCGACAAATTGGGCCACTTCAAGGCAGCCCGCTGGATTGGCCTCGCCTATGCCAACGGCCGTGGCACTGCACAGAGCTACAAAGAAGCGGCAAAATGGTACAAAAAGGCAGCTAAGGCCGGTGATATTACAGGTACCTATCTCCTGGGCCAGCTGTACGAACAGGGCCAGGGTGTAGGACAGAGCTATAAAAAGGCTCTGCAGTATTATAATCAGGCTGCCCAGCGCGGCGACATCATCGCAGCGCCGGCCATGACGGCTGCCGCTGTGCTCTATGCAGATGGCAAAGGAACAACACAGGACGTAGCCAAAGCGAAGGAACTGCTCACGAAGGCAGCCGCTGCTGGCTATGGACCGGCTAAAGAAGCCCTGGCGGGACTGACGGCGTCGGCTGTACAGATGACAGCGCCCGTATAATAGCCACGCTGGCAGTCATCAGGTTTGTAGCTTCCCATACGCTGAATAGCGATATGAGTTTCAAAAAAAACACGGTGTGCCCGGGGCATACCGTGTTTTTTATTTATTTCTATTACCGCAGCTACTGCGAATACGAGATACAGGAAACAGGCACTTCTCCGGGATAGTGAGAAATGCCTGTTGCCAAAGGTGAGAAAGAAAGAGGGGTATTTACATGTGGAAAAGTGGGAACTACCATATGGGGAAGTGCCTGTATACGGGAAAAGGGCAGGCTGACACTACAGGAGTGCCGATGTAAGGTACCTTTTCCACACGCCTCTTATGATGATTATAGCAGGGCGGAATGCAATCTACCATTATACGAACGTATACATTTTATCTGAACCAGAAAGAGCCGGCAACGCTTGGGGAGGGCATTGCCGGCTCTTTCTGATGTGTTATACTATTAGCATTTCTTGGGTGAGAAAGGAGATTGTGTGTCTATTACTGCTGGCTATCTGCTACAGGCGGCTGGCCCATAGGCGGCTGGCCCTGGGGATGAGCCAGTTTCATGATTTCCTGGAGACGGTCTGTCGAGATGCCTGTTTCTTCAGACATTTCTTTCAAGAGTTGCTGCCGGTCCGGACGTTCGCCAGTGTGTTTTTTCATGACGTCTGTCTGGTTGTCGCCGTCAGGACGATGGTTTTTGAAGAATGTTTCCAGCGCAGTTGCTTCCTGCTGGGTAATGCTGCCGTTCTGAACGAGCTGCTGCATATGCTGTTGCGGGTTCATGCGGGGACCACCCATACGCGGCGGCAGGGTGAAGATTTGCTGCAGTGTGGCTTCAGGAATGCCCGTCTTCTTGGGCAGGTTCTTCATGAATTCCAGGCGTTCTTTTGCTTGTTTGCCCCGGAATTCTTTCATGGCGTCTTTCAGTTTATCTGCCTGTTCCTGGGTAATCTTGTTTTCACTGACCATCTGTTCAATGCGGCCGTTGCGCATATCGCCAGGATGGCGTTTCATGTGTTGCTGCACTGTCGTCTGGTTGGTCGTAGCGCCCGTTGCAGCGTCAGCGGCCTGGACGGGAATGTACGGCGAGGCGGCGAAGATAACGGCAGCTGTGCCGGCTAAGAGGACGGCAGTCGTGCGTTTTTTCCATGTATATTTCCAGTTTTGCATATTCTTTGTCATAAGAATCACTCCTTAACAGTTGGCTTGCTCCCTTGTGAGGTGCTTTTAATTTTGTTGATGCTGTAAGTATAGCAAGCCATTGTTACAATTCCATGACGCCACCGTTACAAATCTTGTTCAGTTTTATGACTACTAGCACTATATTTGAAAACTATTCAAGGACAACACGTTTTGTCGGCATTTTTAGACAAATTGGTGAATAATTAAAATAGTCATTCGATGTGTTTCTCTCAGAGCGGAAGCTCTATGCATATCGAGGATATACGAGTAGTAGTCGCTATTGATGCAATCCGTTGGACTGGGCACGTAGCTCAAAGATTGATAAAACGCAATATCTCTCCCGACGAAGTATTAGAAACGTCACACTTCTTTCCTTTTTGTATCGATTTTCTTCACAAGAAAACATAACGGCTAATTGGCTTCATACACGCGTACGCGCAAGGTGAGGCCCCGTTCTTTACAGAGTTTGCGGCATTTCTTGATTTCTTCCTGGTCTTCTACCTGGTCGACGACGGTCATGACTACATTCGGTACGTATTGCTTGCAATGCTCTGCAAAGGCAAGCATGGCATCGAAGGATTTAAGGCCGAATTTACTGCGCGTCAAATCGAGGTAGCGCTGGGCGTTAGAGGCGTTGAGACTGATGGAAACTGTATCGAGAATGGCACCGTGGAAATCGGCTGCCGTATCGCGGCCGTATTCCAAATCTGACAGGCCGTTCGTATTGACCCGCGTCTTGGCGTTCGGGAAATTACGGCGCACGTAGCGCAAGAGTGTAACGAGATCTGTCAGGCGCATAGTCGGTTCGCCAAAGCCACAGAAGACGACTTCGTTAATGTACTGCCACGGCTGGTCGTTCAGTTCCTGAATGACCTCTTCTACAGTCGGTTCTTCTTTGAGCCACAGTTCCTTATCCTCTGCCGTTTCCTTCAGGTTGCGCAGACAGAAGGTACAGGCACAGGTACAGCGGTTGGTGAGATTCACATACAAGGCCCGTTTCCCTTTGGGCTGCTTAGCCAGGCTTTCTGCCATCGTAATATAATGTCCTTTGTCATACGTATAGGTGATCATGTGTCTTGCCTCCTACTTCAGTTCAGTTAAAAATTCTTCAAAAGCCAGGCCGTAATTGGTAGGCAGGCCCAGGCTTTCTGTATACTCCAGCGTGCGGTGAATAAATGTAACAGCCTTGTGGACGGCGTCGTAGAGGCTTTCGCCACGGACGAGGCTGGCTGCGACGATGGCCGCAAAGACATCACCTGTACCGGACCGGTCATGGCCTACTTTAGGGCTGGCCAGGTACTGCGGATGCCGGCCCCGTTCGTACAGGTAATTGCCTACTTCCTGATTTCGGGAAAGACCCGTTATGACGACCTGCCGCGGTCCTAAGGCGGCTAAGTCGGCGGCAATATGTTCCAGCATTTCCGCATCAGCCTGACCGCCGGCCGGATAGGGAATGCGCAAGAGCTGGCACGCTTCGGTCAAATTGGGTGTAATGACGTCGGCATGTTCCAGGAGCTGGCACATATCGCGGCAGAGCTCATCTGTATACGAGGCATACAAACGGCCATAATCCCCCATGACGGGATCGACAATGACCAGTGTGCCAGGCTTTTTAAACAGCTTGATGCACTGGCTGATCAAACCGATCTGGGCCGGCGAGCTGAGAAAGCCCGTCAGGATACCGTCGAACGCAAGGCCTGTACGAGCCCAGCTGTCCATGTAGTCTTTCATGTAGGGCGTGAAATCGTGCAAATAATAATTGGGAAAGCCTGTATGGACCGACAGGATAGCCGTCGGTAGCGGACAGGCCTGCACCTTGAGGGCCGAAATGAGGGGCAGCTCTACAGCTGTCGAACAGCGGCCAAACCCTGTTATGTCATTGATAATAGCAATTCGTTTTTGTCTGCTCATTATATTATGCCTCTATTCTTTGGCTTCGTCTAGAGGACGTGCCATTTTTTTCCTGCCATGACGGCAACTACCGCTACGAGTGTATTGACCAGTCCTTCCAGGATCAGTCCCGGTAAGGAAGCAATACCGACAGCAACACTGCCGTAAAGGAGAGCCCCACAGGCACCATAGGCGGCGGCCATCCACAGGGAGGACGCGAGAAAGGCCAGCGTGCTTTGCCAAAGGGGTACGCGTCTGGCGCCGCCGCGGGAATGGGTCAGCAGCCAGACGACCCAAACCATGACGTATTTAATCAAAAACGTCGGTACGATCCACAAGGGAAAACCGCCGAGGAAATCAGCCAGGCACGAACCGATGGATGCCGCCAGGGCCGCATCACGACGGGCAAATACCAGGGCACCGACGTAAATAACGCTATCGCCCAGGTGGACATAGCCCACAGGAATAGGTATTTTGGGTACATACGTCAGGACAAAGACTAACGCTGCCAAAAGGGCAGCCAGGCACAGGCGGCGCGTACGGTTTGCCGTCGCATCCGGGCTGGGACATACTGGAAACACAGGAAATCCTCCTTTCAACATTTCATAGCAAAAAACTATTGCGCGCATCATTTGTCCTCTATTCTATTACATAAAACTGGTATTGTAAATGGGACAGATTGAAGAAAAAACTGTCCTCGTCTACAGGAATACAGCAAAAAAGACAGGTCCGACATTGCTGTCAGATCTGCCTTTTTTTACATTTTCCAGGTCCGGAAGGAGGACAGATTAGTTGGCTGGCTGCCACGTACGGCTGCTCTGGGCCTGTTCTTCTGCTTTTTCCAGTTTTTGTGATTTTACTTCTGCTTCGTATTGTTCCCGTGCAGCGGCTTCGGCATTTTTCAGGTTTTCCTGCAGCTGCGGGTCAATTTTGGCGTTCTTGTCCTTATTCTGGGCTGCCGCTTTCTGGGCATCTTCCAGTGCCTTCTGGGCCGCCTGCTGCTGGGCTTGAAGCGCGTCAAGACGCTGCTGGCGCATTCCCTGGCGGACGTCGCTTTCGAGGGTAACATCCGGCTGGGCGTGGACATCGACATAGACTTCAAAGAGACGATTCCACGGGAAGGTCACATTGACCGTGCGCGGATCGATGCCTAAATAGGTCTGGGCGTAACGCTGGAGCTGTTCTTTCGTACGGCTCTGTAGTTCCCGCATGATTGTCGGATAGTAGCGCTGTTCCTGGTCTGCTTCGATTTTCTGCTGCATGCGGTATATGTATTCGCGCACGTTGGCCTGGTAAGCCCAGTTATCGAGATACTGCGTCGTCAGCATGCGGGCGTGGGCTTCAGGCGTCATATAGCGCGCCAAAATGCCTTGGGAAATGCCGTAGCCGACGGAGTTGCTTGCCGTATTCCAGCCGTTATAAGCAGCCAGACGGTACATCATCTGGTCCTGATAGAGACCGTAGATGAGGGTATTGTCCGAGCCGTTAGAAAAGGCCATATCGACGAGGCTGACAGGAATGCCCAAATTGACGGCCTTTTCAATCTGCGTCAAAAAGGCCTTCGTCGAATCGAGCATAATCGGGAAGTTTTCGAAATTGCCCGATTCCGTCGTCGACGTCGTAAGCGGCGTATTCACGGCCAGAAGCAAATCCGGTTTGCCCTGATCCGTAATGGTACCGCCAATAGCTTCGACATGTTCCTTAATGGTCTTGCCAATGGCCTGGCCATCGTAGCGGGGTACGGTCTTTTCGCCACCGCCTAAGGGATAAATAACCGTCACTTTGGGGTGGTAATTGTTGAAATCATTGTTGGCCCGCGTAATGAGGAGCAGGCCCAGCTGGTCGGCACCGGGGAAGGAGCCGAAATGTTCCTTAGGAATATCGGCGGCGTGCATTTCCAAATACTTCGATTCCAGGGACGACTGGGTCCGCGTCGAATTGTCATCGTGACCAAGGCAATAATAGGAAAAGACACCGTTCCGGGCATCTTCGATGAGCCGGTAATTAATAGTCATGTTTTTGCGGCGCCGGCTAAACCAATCCTGCAGGTATTCCTGTGGCACGCGGCGCATAATGCTGAACCAATCATTTCGTTCCTGAGGCGTCAGGCCGCTTTCATCCATCTTCGCCTGCAGAGACGCGAGCTGGTAAATATCACTGCCGATTTGCAGATAGTAATCCGGTTCGACGCCCTTGCCACCGGCCCAGGGACTGCGCATGACCGTGCTGAAGACATAAATGGGCACGTGGCCGTACTTGCCGTGCAAGGCTTCCACCTTGGCCAGACGGTTTTCCAACGTTTCGAGGCTCAAATTGTGCTTACGCGAATCGACGAGACCGCCGTATACGAGCGAATCAATAGAAAGGACCATGGCATCAGCATGGCCGGCATTCTGTTCTACCCACTCCATGAGCTGCGTCGGCGAACCCTGGAAATTCGAGCCCGACAAATACCGCGACGGCGGTGTAATCACCGTATAGCCTGCGTCCTCAGCCGTACTCACTGTATAAGCAAAATCAACAGGACGATTATCCTGTGGTACATACAAAATCGTTTTTGCCAGAGCCGCCTGGCCTGTGCACATGAGCACAGCAATGACAGCAGCCCCCAAGGCCTTACGAAAGAAACTCACATCAATCAATCCCCCCTATATAAAATCATCATTTCATTATACCAAAGGCAAGGGCTTGACGCAAACAGAAGGAGTTATAAAGGCCATTATGAAAAACAGCCCCTTCCCAAAACCAGGAAAGAGGCTGCCGTTTTTATCCTTACTTTTTCAAAAAATCTTCCCGAATGGGGCTAAAAATATCGACGACGATGGATGGCGTGTCTTCTGTATTGACGACGGCGTGAGGTACGTTAGACGGAACCCAGGCTACACCACCGGCTGTCAGGTGTTCTGTTTTGTCGCCTATGGTGACATCACAGGCACCGGCTAAGACGTGCAGGAGTTGTTCATGCGGATGGGCATGGCTGGGAATTCCTGCATGAGGATGGAGATTGTTGCGGACGAGCATAATTTTTTCACCGTAAAATAATTTTCTTTCTGCCGAGCCTAAGGCTTCTTCCGGCAGGTCTTGCCAATTGGCAAAATTTTCCATGATATGACCCCCTCAAATTCCGGCTTGACCGGAAATAGTATATATATCGCACGCCCCTTAGGGCTGATGCACATGGTTAGGCGCGGCTTTTCTGACGGCGCCGGTAATGTTTGACCCGTGGCAGATTCCAGTGACAGCGGATGGCCAGGAGACGGATGCCAACGGTAACGATAAAACAGCTAATGGCTGAAACTTCGATGGATACATCCCAAAGAACATAGCTAGCATATAAAACGAGGGCACCGATAAGGGACGCTGTGGCGTAAATATCCTGCATGAACGTCGCAGGAATGCGGCCGGCCAGAACGTCGCGAATAATGCCGCCACCGACGGCTGTAATGAGGCCGAGGAAGATGCATAGCACCCAGTACTGGGGATAGACGTAGCAGCCCAGAAGGGTGCCTGTAATGGTAAAGGAGCCCAGGCCGATAGCGTCACAGATCAGGTAAATAGTCACAGATACGCGCATGAGACGATGGCGCAGGTGGGTATTAATATAGCGCAAGAAAACAATAAGTATGGCCATAGTGAGTATGATGAGCCAAAAGTACATGCTGTTTTTGAAAAAGGTCGGCGGCATGTGTCCCAAAATGAGATCGCGGACAATACCACCGCCAACGGCCGTCGCCGCGGCGAGGACGAAAATGCCAAAGACGTCCATGCGGCGGGAAATGGCTACGAGTGAGCCCGAAAGGGCGAAGGCCAGGGTACCGAGAATATCGAAAACCTGCCACCAAATAGATTGCATAATTTCACACCGTCCTGTACAATAGTAGAACACTCCTGGCATTACGGTATCACGAAATGCTAGAACAAGCAAGATTAATTTTTCAAATCAGGTGAACTGTTGTGACTAAAGACGAATTTTACATGGGCAAAGCCCTGGAAGAAGCACGTACGGCCTACGCCGTGGGAGAAATCCCTATCGGCGCCGTCATTATTTATGAAAAAAAAGCCATTGCCCGGGCGTATAACCTGCGCGAAAGCCTGCCCTGCGCTACGGCTCATGCAGAGCTTCTGGCCATCGAAAAAGCCTGCCGTGCCTTAGGCCGCTGGCGCCTCACAGGCTGTACGCTCTACGTGACAGTCGAACCGTGCCCCATGTGTGCCGGCGCCATCATCAACAGCCGCCTGGGCCGCGTGGTCTACGGCTGTGACGACCCCAAGGCCGGTGCAGCGCGGTCGCTCTTTCATCTGCTCGATAACCCGGCTCTCAACCACCAGGTTGAAATCACAGCCGGTGTCCGGGAAGACGAATGTGCCCAGCTCATGAAGGATTTCTTCCGCGCCCGGCGGCAAAAGGCAAAGGAAACGCAAAAAACAGAATAACACGCTGAGGATACAAAAACGGTACCAGGGAATTTCCTGGTACCGCTTTTTTGTACTATGTATGCTTATGTGGTACGTGCTGTTTTCACCGTGTCCATGTAAACGCTTTACCTCTTCCCTCGTTTAGGCGTCGAGGTTCTTTGTCAGGAGCTGGTTGACTACGCCCGGGTTGGCGCGGCCTTTAGTCTGTTTCATGATCTGGCCGACGAGGAAGCCAATGGCTTTCTTCTTCCCTGCTTTGTAGTCTGCTACAGACTGCGGGTTGGCAGCGATGACAGCTTTGACGATGTCTTCCAGAGCGCCTGTATCGGTAATCTGAACGAGGCCCTGTTCTTTGACGACGTCGGCTGCACTCTTGCCGCTGGTCCACATTTCCGGCAGGACTTTCTTAGCGATCTTACCGGAAATGGTGCCCTTGGCGATGAGCTGCAACAATTCTGCCAATGCTTCCGGTTTGACCGGTGCCTGGTCGGCAGAGAGGCCGGCTTCGTTCAGCTGTTTGGCGAATTCGCCAAGCATCCAGTTCGAGGCCGTCTTGGCGTCTACGCCGGCAGCGACGACAGCTTCGAAGTAGTCAGCCGTCTGTTTTTCCTGTGTCAGGAGGCGGGCATCGTAGGCGGGCAGTTCCAGTTCCGTTTCAAAGCGTTTGCAACGGGCGTCCGGCATTTCCGGCAGTTCCTTGCGGACTTCTTCAATGTATTCCGGTGTGACTTCGATGGGTACGAGGTCCGGTTCGGGGAAATAACGGTAGTCGGCGTCGCCTTCTTTGACACGCTGCAGGACCGTGACGCCTTTGGCTTCATCCCAGCCGCGTGTAGCCTGCTGGATGGTACCGCCGTCTTCGAGGATCTGGGCCTGACGGACGGCTTCATATTCGATACCCTTCTGGACACCGCTGAAGGAGTTGATGTTTTTGATTTCTGTCTTCGTGCCCAGCTTGTCACTGCCTACAGGGCGGACGGAAATGTTGGCATCGCAGCGCATGCTGCCTTCTTCCATGCGGCAGTCGGAAACGCCGAGGTACTGCATGATGGAACGCAGTTTTTCCAGGTATGCCCGGGCTTCTTCACCACTGCGCAGGTCCGGTTCACCGACGATTTCGAGGAGCGGTACACCGGTACGGTTGTAGTCGACGAAGGAGTTATCCGACGTATCGATAGAAGCGCCGCTGTGGACGAGCTTGCCTGCGTCTTCTTCCATGTGGATACGGGTCAGGCGGATCCGCCGTGTTTCGCCACCTACTTCGATGTCTACGTAGCCGTTGAGGCAAATAGGCAGATCATACTGGGACGTCTGGAAGTTCTTCGGCAAATCCGGATAGTAGTAGTTCTTACGGTCAAATTTGCTGTACGGCAAAATGTCGCAGTGCAGGGCAAGACCGGCTTTGATGGCAAAGTGCAGTACTTCTTTATTGAGGACAGGCATGCTGCCAGGCAGGCCGAGGCAAACCGGGCAAACGTGCGTGTTCGGTTCAGCGCCGAATTCTGTGGAGCAGCCGCAGAAAATTTTTGTTTTCGTTTTCAGTTCGACATGGACTTCCAAGCCGATTACGGATTCATATTTCATCTTAGAGTTCTACCTCCCCCATTGGCAGCGGTTTGCGCAAGTCTGTACGGTTTTGTTCGAACGTGTAGGCTACGCGGAGCAGCGTTTCTTCACCGAGGGCTGCGCCGATGAGCTGCATGCCGATGGGCATGCCGTCCTTGTAGCCGCAGGGAATGCTGATACCCGGCAGGCCGGCCAGGTTGAGGCTGACCGTGCACACGTCGCCGAGATACATAGCCAGAGGATCGTTGTCGTGCTGGCCAATGCGGAAGGCCGTATCCGGTGCCGTCGGTGTGAGCAGGACGTCGCACTGGCTGAGGGCTTTGTCGAAGTCCTGTTTGAGGAGGGTCCGTACCTTCATGGCGCGCAGGTAGTACGCGTCATAGTAGCCTGAGCTGAGGACGTACGTGCCAAGCATGATGCGGCGGCGTACTTCCGGGCCAAAGCCGGCCGTACGGGTCTTACGATACATGTCGACGATATCCGTGCCATCCACGCGGAAGCCAAAGCCTACGCCGTCGTAACGGGCAAGGTTGGAGCTGGCTTCAGCCGGAGCGATGATATAGTAGGCAGCCAGGCCGTATTTCATGTGCGGCAGTTTGACCGGTACGATTTCTGCACCGAGCTTGCGGTACGTTTCGATAGCTTCTTCGAGAGCCTTACGGCACGTGTCATCGAGACCTTCGACGAAGAATTCTTCAGGAATACCGATCTTCAGGCCTTTGACATCGTTGACGAGGGCTTTCGTATAGTCTTTCTTCTCCATGGGAATGGAGGTGGAATCCTTCTTGTCGTGGCCGGCAATGGCGTTGAGGACGATGGCGCAGTCCGTAACGTCTGTCGTGAAAGGACCGATCTGGTCCAGGGACGAGCCGTAGGCGACGAGGCCATAGCGGGATACGAGGCCATACGTCGGTTTCAGGCCGACGACGCCGCAGTAGGCTGCAGGCTGACGGATAGAGCCGCCTGTATCAGAGCCGAGAGCCCAAACAGCAGACCCGGCAGCGACAGCAGCAGCCGAACCGCCCGACGAACCGCCCGGTACGCAATCGAGGTTCCACGGGTTGTGTGTAATCTGGTAGGCCGAATTTTCTGTGGAGCTGCCCATAGCAAATTCGTCCATATTGGTCTTGCCCAGGCTGATATAGTCCAGGGCATTCAGTTTTTCAATGACCGTTGCGTTGTACGGTGCCTTAAAGTGTTCCAGCATTTTCGAGCCGCACGTCGTATTCTGGCCGGCTACGCAAATGACGTCTTTAATGGCGCCAGGAATGCCGGCCATGGCAGCGATGTCTTCGCCAGCAGCGATTTTCTTATCGACTACAGCAGCTGCTGCCAGGGCGTTTTCGCGGTTGTCCGAAAGGAAGGCCTGAACCTGCGGTTCGACGGCGTCTTTGCGGGCAATGTATTTTTGTGCCAGTTCGACAGCAGAAATTTCGCGGCGGACCAGCTTATCATGCAGGGCATGGATGGTTAATGTTTCCACAATACTCCTCCTTAATCCTGAATTACTTTTGGTACTTTGAAGTAGCCGTTTTCCGGTTCCGGCGCGTTCTGGAGTGCCTTTTCGTTTGGCAGCGACGGCTGCGGCACATCATCGCGCATGACATTATGCAAAGGAATGGCATGTACAGTAGGCTGTACATCTGTAATATCGACCTGGTTCAAGAGGTCCATATAAGCCAGAATGTCGTTCAGCTGTTTTCCCACCGTTTCGATCTGATCGTCTTCTACGTTCAGACGGGAAAGCAGTGCGATTTTCTTGATTTCTTCAGCACTGATTTTCATAGGAATCTCCTTCTCGTAAGTAGTCTATAACAATGGTATATTATACCCCATATTGCGGCAGTTGTCATCCGTAGCGGGCTTCAAGGTTTGTCAAACAGGTACTCTTCCCGTTCGACGACCTGGCCGTTTTGGATATACACGCGCGGTACGCGGCGGTTGATATTGCACATGATTTCGTAATTGATCGTGCCGGCCTTGTCGGCCAATTCTTCGATAGGAATGAACTGGTCCCCTTGGCGGCCAAAGAGAACGACCTCGTCGCCGGCGCGGACGTTTACTTCGCCGGTCACGTCGATCATGCACTGGTCCATACAGATTGTGCCGACCTGAGGCACGCGATGGCCGTGGAACAAGACGTCGACCTTGCCGGACAGGGCGCGCATGTAGCCGTCGGCGTAGCCTACAGGCAGTGTGGCAATTTTGCGGCGCTGGTCGCAGACGAAATGGCGGCCGTAGCTGACTGTAGAGCCGGCGTCGATGAGCTTGTTGTGGGCTACACAGCAGCGCAAGGACATGACCGGTTCAAAGCCATAGCCGGCCAGGGATACGGCCCGGCTCGGCTCACAGCCGTATTGGATGATACCCGGCCGGACCATGTCCAGGTGGTATTCCGGCAATTCCAGCGTCGCCGCGCTGTTGCAGCAATGACGCAGGGGAATGCGCACGCCTTCGTCTTCCAGGCGGCTGCAGACCCACATAAAGCGTTCGAACTGTTGCCGCGTGAAGGTTTTGTCCGCTTCGTCAGCGACGGCAAAATGCGTGAAAATGCCGTGTACTTCAATGGCCGGCAAGGACGCAATGCGCGTGATCGTGGCAATGCTTTCTTCGTCGGGCAGGAAGCCAATACGGCTCATGCCCGAATCGATGGCCACGTGGACGCGCAGGGTCTGCCCCAGGCGTGACGCTTCGGACGAGAAAAACTCTGCATTCTTCAGGTTGAAAACGGCCGGTTCTACATGATACAACAGGAGCTCTTCTGTCCGCCTGCCATCAGTATGGCCGAGGATAAAAATATCCTTTTTGATGCCGGCATAGCGGCGCAGCTCGACAGCTTCGTCGAGACTCGATACGGCAAAACAGTCGGCCCCGTTGGCAGCAAAGGTGCGGGCCAGCTCGACGGCGCCGTGGCCGTAAGCGTTGGCCTTAACGACAGCCGCAATGCGCACGTGCGGCCCGACGTGCTTGCGGATGACCTGCATATTATGCGCAGCCGCATCTAAATCGATTTGTGCCCATAAGGCGCGACGCGTAAAGTTTTCCGTTGTCGAATTGACATCCATCAATAATCCCACCTTTATATAGATAAAGCAGCCGTCCCCTGTAGGGATGGTGAGCCCATAGGGCCCGGAAGGGGTGCATGTATCATCCCCTATTATACCTTACCGCCATAACGCGGTCTAGGGCCAGCGGCCTAGGCCACGCGGTCGTCGACCATGCGGCCGCTCTTCCAGGCCCAGAGGACGTACAGGATATATAAGACCATGACGGCCAGGACAATGTAGTAAATGGAGATATAGCCCATGTCACCGGCCAAAGTCCCTAAGAGGATGATGCCCAAAAAGGTTCCCAAGTCGAGCATGTTGTAGTACGTTGCACTGGCGTTGCTGCGCCGTGCCGGCGGCACGGAATTAAAGAGCCACGTCATGATAGCCGGCATGAGCAGGCCTGAGCCGAGACCGTAAAAGATGGAGGCCGACAAGAGATAGGCTGACGAATGGGCTGTACAGATCATGACGATACTGATGGCATAGACGATAACTCCGGGAAGCATGACAAAAATCGGGCCGCGCCGGTCGTAGAGCTTGCCACCGAAAATTCGCGATACGAGGACAAAGACCGTGCCAAAGACGAAGAATAAGCCGGCATAGGAAATCCCCGCTTCGGCCGCCATGAGGGGCAGGTACGTATTGACCGAAGCATAGACGAAGCCAAAGATAAAACACGTACTGGCCGGCGTAAAGGTGCCTGCTTCAAAGATGCGGTTGTACAGCGGGATATGCTCTTTTTCCTTACGGACGACAGGCCGTTCGGGTACGTGGGCCAGGCGGAACAAGACGATGGCAATGGCACTGGCCGTGGCTGCCAGGGAAAAGAGCACGACAGGACTAAAGGCCGAAAAGACGGCGACGCCAATGGCCGGTGCGGACCCCATGGAAATGGTATTGCCCAGGCCGAAATAGCCAACGCCTTCGCCGCGGTGCTCCGGCGGAATGACTTCGACGGCCAAGGCGGCGGCGAAGGTCGTACTCAGGCCAAAGCCGAAGCCGTGTAAAATACGGGCCACGAGGAGGCCCTGAAAGAAGGGGAAAAAGCTATACGCCGCCGTAGCCACGAGGGACGTCGTCAGGCCCAAAAAGAGGCAGCGTTTTTTCCCCAGGCGGTCGACGAGGGCATCCGTAAAGAAACGGACAATAATAGCAGAAAGAGCAAATATACTGGCAATGAGGCCCAGTTCAAAGCCCGACGAACCGAGGGACGCGGCATACATAGCAATGGTCGGCACGAGCATGTGGAAATTGACGAATAAGAGGCCGTTACCGACAGTAATCAAGATAAAATTACGATTCCAAAGTTTTTCTGTACTCAAAAAATTCTCACTCCCTAATTCCCGGAAAAAAAATAACAGCCAAAAGGCCGTTATTTTTTCTTCTGTACATATATGGCAGCACTGAGTCCGGCCTTGGCGCCTTCGTAGACGGCCTTGGCAATCTGCAGGAGGCCGCCGGTTGCATCGCCGGCGGCAAAGAGACCCGGCATGGCCGTAGACATGTCGTCCTGCACCTGAATGGCATTGCCCGCCAAGGGCAGGCCCACCTTGCGGGCCAGGTCGGCACTGCCGGCCACACCATACGCCACAAAGACACCGGCAACGGGCAAGTCGCTGCCGTCGGCAAAGTGGACGGCACTGACCTTGTCCGTCCCCGTAATGGCGGCAACGCGGCCCTTTTCGACGCGGATGCCCTCCGGTACAGACACTTCCGGTTCCGCCCCATCTGTACAAAGTGTTACCGACGCAGACGTGCGGGCCAGGATTTCTGCTTCGTGTACGGCGTATGCGCCGGCACCGAGGACAGCTACAGCCTTCTTACGGTAAAAGAAGGCATCGCAAATGGCGCAATAGCTGACGCCGTGGCCTTCGAGCGGTGCCAGGCCCGGTACAGGCGCACTCTGGCGCGTTGCCCCTGTAGCCATGATGACGCTTTTCGCCGCTAGTTTTTCCGCCGGCGTTTCTACGATATAATGGGTCAGCGTATCGTCCAGGCCGAGCCAGACGACCTCTGCCGTCATAAACTCGACGCCCAGCCGGCGTGCCCCGGCTATGCCCTGTGCGGCCAGTTCCTTGCCACTGACCGGTTCGGCAAAGCCGTAGTAATTTTCGATCTTTTCTGCCTTTTCTAAGGCACCTGTGCCTTGGGACACGACGCAGACCGAACGGCCGGCCCGGGCAGCATAGAGGGCTGCCGAGACACCGGCCGGGCCGGAGCCGATAATGATCACATCTGTCATGACGTGCCTCCCCTATTTGTACATAGCCAGGAGTTTTTCAAAGGCTGGCAGGGAACGGACGATCATGTCGCTGTCAACGCAATAGGAAATACGGGCATAGCCCGGGCAGGCAAATTCGTCGGCAGCAACGATGAGGATGTTCAATTTCTTCGCATTTTCCATGAACTGGATGGAATTGCCATCGGGAGCCTTGACGAAGAGATAGAAGGCACCGGACGGATAGACGCAGTCATAGCCCATACGCGTCAGGTTGTCGTAAATGAGGTGACGGTTCTTATCGTATTCGCTAATATCTCCTGTAGCACCGTGAACGGCGGCGATGACACGCTGGAACGTGCTCGGCGCGCAGACGTAGCCATACATGCGGGCAGCGCCCAGGATGGCCGTCATGAGATACTGCCAATCGTCGACAGCAGGCGGGACGAGGATGTAGCCAATACGTTCACCCGGCAGGCTCAGGGACTTGCTGTATGAATAGGTGACGATCGTATTGTCGTAATAGTGCGGAATATAGAGAATAGGCAGATTGTCATAAATGACTTCGCGATACGGTTCATCGGAAATGAGGAAAATCGGATGACCGATTTCAGCCGACTTGCGTGTGAGCAAGGCTGCCAGCTCTTTGATCATTTCTTCTGAATAAACGGCACCGGACGGGTTGTTCGGCGTGTTGATAATGATGGCCCGTGTATGCGGTGTAATAGCCTGTTCTACACCTTCAATGAAGAGCTGGAAGTGTTCCGTATCAGGCGGTACGACGACGCATTTCGAGCCGATCGGTTCGATGAAAACGCGGTATTCCGGGTAAAACGGTGCGACGACGATGAATTCGTCCGACGTATCTTCCTGGAGGGCCCGGATGAGGACTGCCAGGGAAGCCGACGAGCTGACCGTAATATGGAAATTGTCGGCACCGACGCCGGCGTTATACGTTTCGTTCATATAGTCTGCCAGGTACTGCCGTACTTCCAGGAGTCCCCGGGCATTGGTGTAGCTGTGTAATTCTTTTGAGGACAATGTATTGTACATATCAAAGATAGCTTCTTTGACACAGTCCGGTGCAGGAATGGACGGATTGCCCAGGCTGAAATCGTATACGTTTTCTGCACCGATTTTCTTCGCCTGTTCCTGACCATATTCAAATAATTCACTGAATTTGGAACGCACGGCCCCTAATTCATACATTTTCTTGTCTGCCATTCCAGAGATCCCCCTTCGCAGATCCCGACCCAACGGTACGGGCTAGCTAAAAAATATATGTTGACAAATGTATATTATACTATATATGCCTCTGACGTGCAAGAATATACGTCTGTGCTATACCCGGAAACAGGCCGCCTGCGGCCCATTGTAAATTTTTCCTAAATCCCTTACAGATAGGGCTTCGACACTGGAATTGCCCGTCCGTTTGTGATAGACTGATGAGCGAATCTGAAATTTTCTGCTGTATATATATTTTCTGCACGAGGAGAAATATCATGAAAATAGTCATCGCTATAGATTCTCTCAAGGGCAGTCTCAGCTCGTACGAAGCCGGGACGGCCATTAAAGAAGGTATTTTACGGGCTTGCCCGCAGGACACGGTCGTCGTCCGGCCCTTGGCTGACGGTGGCGAAGGCACAGTCGACGCCCTCGTCGAAGGACTACACGGAGAAAAAAAGATCCTCCGCGTACACGGCCCTTTGACCGACGACGTAACCTGTAAATACGGTATCATTGCCCACGAAGGCAAGGCCATTTTGGAAATGGCCGAAGCAGCAGGCCTCAACCAGGTGCCGGCCCACTTGCGCAATCCCCTCTACACGACGACCTACGGCGTCGGCCAGGTCATTGCCCAAGCCATTAGCGACGGCATCCGTAAATTCATCATCGGTATCGGCGGCAGTGCCACGAGCGACTGTGGTTTGGGCATGCTCCAAGCCCTAGGCTATGTCTTCTGCGATGCTGACGGCCAGCCCGTAGGGCCGAACGGCATTGACGTAGAACGCATCGTCTCTGTCGACGACAGCCACGTTTTGCCGGAGCTTGCGGACTGTGAATTCCGCATTGCCTGTGACGTCAACAATCCCCTCTACGGCGACTTAGGTACACCGGCCATTTATGGCCCGCAAAAAGGAGCTACTCCTGAAATCGTCGCCCGTCTCGACGCGGCAGCCCGTTCCTTTGCCGGCGTAACAGCCCGCTACTGCGGCCACGATTGGGCTCACGTCGCCGGCGCCGGTGCGGCCGGCGGCTTAGGCTTTGCCTTCCTGGCCTACTTGCACGGCCAGCTGCAGTCGGGCATTCAGATCATCCTTGATGAAATCAATCTCGATGCCGAAGTACAGGACGCTGACGTCGTCATCACCGGTGAAGGCCGCCTGGACCGGCAAACCGCCATGGGCAAAGCCCCCATCGGTGTGGCCAAGCTGGGCAAGAAATACGGTGCCACAGTCCTCGCCTTTGCAGGCTGCGTCAGCGAAGATGCGCGCCAGTGCAATACAGCCGGCATCGATGCCTTCTTCCCCATTCCCGACAGGGCCATGTCCCTCGAAGAAGCCATGAACAGTGACGAAGCGTACAAAAACATGACCAATACAGCGGAACAGGTCTTCCGCCTTATCCGCACCTTGCGGGCATAAAAAAAAGAACGGCAGGATATACACGTCCTGACCGTTCTTTTTTTACACGTTCATCGTATGGAACAGGGTACCGTCCAGGTCTTTCCACATGAGCTTGCCGTCCTGTAAGGTCATATAGCTGTGCGGCGAGTTTTCCTTAGGCAGGGAAACCGAGCCGGGATTGACATAATAAGAATCGTCGCCTAAAAGCTTCCACACTGGCACGTGCGTATGGCCGTGAAGCAAGATGTCGCCTGGCGACAAGGGCGGCAAATGGTTCTCGTTATAGATATGACCGTGGGTCGCAAAAATCATGCGCCAGCCGCAGTCAATCCAGCACGATTCCGACATGATTGGAAAATTGAGGACCATCTGGTCCACTTCAGCGTCGCAATTGCCACGCACGCCATAAACCGGTGTCACCAGGCCGTTGAGCATGGCAATGACCGCTTTAGGGTTATAATCCCTGGGCAGTTCATTGCGCGGGCCGTGATACAAAATATCACCTAAGAGGAAGACACGCCGGGCGTCTTCCCGGTGGATGGCATCGATGAGCTTACGGCAGTAAAAGGACGAGCCGTGTATATCTGAGGCAATGACGATTGGTCTCATGCCAGCACCTCCTTGATTTCTTCGAGATTCGTAACGATATGGACAAAGGCTTCTTCGTCGGCCCGGACAAAGGCCTGCCGGATCATGCTATCAAAAAAGGCTGCTAAGGGATCATAATAGCCGTTGACATTATAGATCAGGGCCGCCTTGTCGTGCTGCTTTAACCGGCCGTGAGAAATGACTTCGGAAATTTCTTCCAGCGTTCCCGGACCGCCAGGCAAGGCAATGCAGGCATCGGCCAGGCTGAGCATGCGCGCCTTCCGTTCGGCCATGGTCTGTACTATTTCCAGCCGCGTCAGGCCCCGGTGAGTCCCTTCGATACTGATGAGAAATTCCGGCACAATGCCTATGGCCTGGCCGCCACTGCGCAATACGGCATCGGCGACGACGCCCATAAGACCTGTCCGGCCGCCACCGTAAATCAAGGTATGGCCGGCTTCAGCTAGCCACGTGCCTAAGGCTTGTGCTGCCCTGGCGTAGGCCGGATCATTGCCTACAGCAGAGCCACAATAGACTGCAATATTCAATTTCTCTTAACCTCCTCTAAGGAATAGGACAACCGTCGCGTATTGAAACCGCCCTTATGGATATCCAGGATTTTGCCGCCCTGGTGAATGACGTAATACATGGGCACGCTGTAAACGTTGTACGTATCGGCACTGTCCATGCTGGCAAAATATAAGGGCATCGTATAGGACCAGTCTGCTGCAATTTTCTGGCGTGTATGGGCATCCCGGTCCAGACAGACAATGAGGAAATCCACGTCGTGGCCGTATGTTTTATACAGGTCCTCCAGGATTGGCAATTCTGCCTGGGCCGTATCGCTCCAGGTGAGCCAAAAATAGACGAAGACGGGCTTCTCATTATAGAGCTTGCGTAGGGCTACGGTCTGGCCATCAGCCGTCACTAAGGGTATATTGCGGGCCAGCTGTTCCAGCTCCGGCCGGGCTGCTGCCTGGGCTTCTTTGAAATCCGACGGCTGCAGGACGTAGGGATTGCGCTGCGGCACGTAGCCAATCGTAATGAGCACACAAAGAAGCGCCGTCACGACGACGCCTTTTTTCCTGGCCGGCAGCTGGTTGAACCAGTCTCTCACTGCGTGGATGGTCATGGTTAGTTCCTCCTAATGATACGAACATATTGTACCATACCATCCGCTAATAGGAAACGAAAACTTGCAGGTTTTAGGGCCAATCCGTTATACTATAGAAAAGGAGGAGACGAAAATATGAAAATAAAAGAAGTGAGCGCCGTTTCCGGCCTTTCGGCAGACACACTGCGCTACTATGAACGGATTGGCCTCATTCACGACGTAGGCCGCGATAAAAACGGCATCCGCGATTATACGGACGAAAACATGAATAACATTGCCTTTATCAAATGCATGCGCGACGCCGGCGTATCCATTGAAGGTCTCATAGAATATATGAAGCTCTACCCGCAGGGCGACGAGACAAAAGACGCCCGCAGGAACATTCTCCTGGCAGAACGGCAGCGCCTGACCGAACGGATGGAACAAATGCAGACAGCCTTAGAGCGTCTCGATTACAAGCTGTCTCTTTTACAAAAATAACGGCTTTGCCTATCTGCTACGTTTGTCTTTTCCGAAAGGAGGCTCCTATGAAGTTCCCTATTCTGCGCCTCATGGCAGGCACAGCCCTCTTTGCAGCCCTTTCCCTGCCCGTATTTGCCCACACGATGACGCAAGCTGAATTGTGCATGGGCGGTATTGGCTCTAATTGCACCATTGGCTACGCCACACAAATTTACGGTGCGCCCACAAAGGTAGAACGCTGGGATGGTGACAGCGTCCACATCGTTTCGTACGACTGGGGCGGCTTCCATGTCATTGGCCGCGTGCCCCTTTCCGATGCACGGCCGGAAGTAGATTATCCTGTCATGGGCTTTATCATGAAGGATAACAACCTCTCTACGCCTTCGGGTATTGCCGTAGGCCAATCGTACAGCCAGGTACTATCCCGTTTTGGTGAAGCCAGTACGACAGTAAGCCAGGGGACGGGTCTGACGTCGTACGTCTATGCATTTCCCACAACGGGCCAAACCCTGTCTTTTAACGTCAATGGCCAGGGTATCATTACAGAAATCAACTTCGGCTCTGTTCTGTAGGCCTAGACACTACAAAACAGCTCTCATGCGTTTGCTGAGAGCTGTTTTGTGTATATTTTTTACAGTCATGTACTCCTGCCTGTCGATGCAGGAAGGCGTTTACCTTAGCTGTCCCATTCATAGGCAAGCTTTGGCCCGCCATTAAACGTGATCAGGCCGCAGTATGCAAATCCTTCACGTTCAAGAACGTGCTGCATTACTTTATTTTCCTCTTGCGTATCAATGCGAATGGCTTCAACGCCATGTTCCGTGCAGAAATTTTTTATCAACGCAAAGGCCTGGCGTGATAACCCTTTTCCTCTGCTTTTCTGAGAAAATGCCATCCTATGCACTACAGCGTATGGTTTGTCTGTTTTCCATGCACCTTCAATGACATGATAGGCCGGTTCATCGCCTATGACGATACAACAATATCCATATACATCATCAGCTTCAAATACATAGCCTATGCCTGCTTCGATATCCTCTTGAATGGTTTGAACCGTAGGATATCCGGGATACCACTGCACAAAGCCCAGTGATTTGTGATAGCTTCTTGCATCTTCAATACACTGATATGCTTTATGGGCTTCATCTGCCCGTGCGTTTCGTAAGATCATCGTTTTCCCTCCCCTTATACCTGACCCGTACAATAGTATTGAAATTTATTTTATTGTATGATTCGGACCATATAATGTCAACAGAAACAGGTATAGCAAGAAAACGCAAGCTCTCTGGGACAGCAAGGCCGGCAGGTCTTTCACGACACCGGCCGGACAGATTGAACGACAGGATGCGCATTTCCCCTTTCTGTTCTTTTTTCTATGGGATTTGGCAACGCCATTTCTCAGCAGGCCCTGACGGCAAAAAGCTCTCACGCATTTGCTGAGAGCTTTTTTAGTATTGGCTTTATGCCTGTCCCAGGGTACGCACGACGTCTGCCAAGTCTGCTTGGATACAAAGGGAGCGGCCGGCAATTTCCTTGGGCACAGCAGTCTGTCCGGCATTGACACAGGCGTAGAGTGCGTCTCCATTGCTGAAGGTCTTTTGCCAAAAGGGATACTTAATGATGCCCGGCGTGTTATAGCCTACGCCGAGTTCGAGGTATAGCACGTTTCCTTTCTGATGGGCTTGGACGAAGTGGTCATACCGCTCCGCTGCGGCGTACCAGCCTGCGTCCTGGACAAAGGTATCGTCACTGCGCAGGTTCATGGTCATAGGAGCGCCGCATTTCGGGCAGTGCGGAATGAGCCCGGCTGGCACCTTGCGGTCAGCTTGTTGGGCTACCATTTTCTTGACGATGGCTTCGTTGTCATAGGTCTCAGCATGGCAGGGCACGCTGCATTGCCAGAGGCCATAGTCTCCCTGGGTGTAGAAGAGGCGTTTTTTGTCGAAGCCTGCCCGCTGGAAGCAGTGGTCGACATTGGTCGTGAGGACGAAGTAGTCCTTCTTCTCTACGAGGTGGCGCAGTCTTTCGTACAGGTCTGTCGGCATGGGCACGTAGCGGTTCCAGTAGATGTAGCGGCTCCAAAAGGCCCACTGCTCTTCCGGCGTCGCGTAGGGATAAAAGCCGGCACTGTACATATCCGTAAAGCCATAGGCGCTTATGAAATCGGGAAAGAGGCGTTCAAAGCGTTCGCCCGTATAGGTATAGCCCGCGGCTGTCGACAGGCCTGAACCGGCACCGACGACGACGGCATCGGCCTGGCTGAGAGCTTGCTTCAGGGCGTCAAGCTCGCTGGAGCAAGTTTCTATAGATGATGTAGTCTTGGTCTTTGAATACATTGAAGATCACCTTCTTTACAGATGTATCCCTTTGGAGAAACTGGCGCACCGTTCCTATAGCGACGGCAGCGGCCGCCTCAGGAGGAAAATGAAAAACACCAGTAGAAATGCAGCAAAAAGCAACGCTTTCCAGGTTCTTTTGGGCTGCCAGTGTAAGACAAGCCGTGTACGACGCAGCCAAGGCTTCCCAGTCGGCGTCCGTCAGAGCTCCTTCTACGATCGGTCCTACAGTGTGCAATACGTAGCGGCATGGCAAATTGTAGGCCTTTGTGAGCTTGGCCCGGCCCGTTTCTTCGGCATGGCCCTGGGCCTGCATGAGGGCGTCACAGGCCAGGCGCAGCTGTACGCCGGCATAGGTGTGGATGGCGTTATCGATACAATGGTGATTGGGCACGTAGCAGCCGGTCATACCGCTGTTGGCGGCATTGACGATAGCGTCGCACTGAAGTGTCGTAATATCCCCTTGCCAGAGATAGAGATTGCCATCGGCTAAAGGCGTCAGTTGATCTAGTGTAGTTATGCCTTTTTCCTTGGTGGCTTCTTGAAGATATGCATCCTGGACGGCCAGAAAATCATCACTGATTATTGCAGCCGGACGTATATTCATGAGGCCGCGCAGGAGTATTTTTTGCTCCTCTGCCTGGGGCGGAATGGCTAGAGAGCTGTATTCCGGCCGTTCGGCCAGCAGCACCTTGAGCAGGTATAGTCTTCGTTCATCCTGTGTCATTGTCACGCCTCCTTTTTTCCTCAGTATAGCACACCTGGTCTCATTAGAACGTATACGGCGGCTGGCCGGAGAAGTCAGCAATGACGCCATGCGCATCGGCCAGGTAAAAGACTTCAAAAATCGGGTTGTCCGCTGTCTGGTACTGGCTTTTGACGATAGGATTTTCCAGGCACGCTTCCTTGATGGCGTGATTGTTTTCAAAGACGGCTTTGCCGGAGAGGCGGATCCAGGCGTAGTCTGGCGAGGAAACCGTGATTTCTACGTAGGGATTGGCCTGCATATCCTTGTAGACTTCCTTCTGATTATTCGTGCAGAACCAGAGCTTGCCATCCTGTTCGACACTGAACATAAACGGGCGGACTTTGGCCTTGCCATCACGGCCGACAGTGGCCAGGTATTGTACGGGATTCGCTTGTAAGAATGCTACGACTTTGTTCATGGTATATGCCTCCTGAATTGATGTAATTATATTGATTACATCGTTAGTGTAGCATAGTATTGTTGTAATGTAAATAGTTACAATAAATTTTCTCAAAAAAAGAAGAGACCTCGTAAGATCTCTTCCACTGCTCTTTCGTTTAGATTATACGTGCAGGCCCAGTTCCTTCGCTTCGTGAAGGGCTTTGTGGCCTTTAATAGCACCGATATCGAGACAGTTGCCGGCAAAGACCGTTTCTATGAATTTAGCCTTCGGGAAGCAGGAAACCCAGCCTTTGAGGCCGTTTTCTGCGTTGACGGGCGTCGCCGGTTTATCGTCTTCTGCGGTCGTCAGGAGATAGACTTCACGGTACTTATAATCTGCTTTATACAAGGCATTGGCCCGGTCCAAAAGGACTTTCATCTGGCCGGACATTTCGTAATAGTAAATAGGTGTAGCAAAGACGAGGACGTCGGCATCCTTCATCTTTTGTACGATTTCGTCGGCATCATCGTGGATGACACAGCGCTGCGTATCGAGACATTTCCAGCAGCCTGTGCAGAAGGAAATCTTCTTCCCTGCCAGGGTTACTCGTTCTACGTCGTGACCGGCTTCAACGGCACCGTCTTCAAAGGCCATAGCCAAGGCATTCGAATTGCCGCCTACGCGCGGGCTCGTTCCCATAATCAGTACTTTTTTCTTCATCGCAATTACCTCCGTTATGTTGTATACCCATATAGTATAGCAAAGATTACGTAAAAATATAAGATTAAATGAGTAAAGAATCAGAAAAAAATAAGGAAATCCCTGGCTGCAGGATTTCCTCATCTCGTGTACCGTTTTTAGAATGTCAGGCGCATTTGGTACCATACGGCACCGCCGTGTTCGGACGTGCTGAGCCCTTCGTTCACAAAGCCAAAGGAGGCATAGTAGTGAACGAGGCGGTCCTTACAGGTCAGAACCAGGCCCTTGCGGCCTTCTTTACGGGCTGTATCGATGGCGGCGTGTAAGAGCTGGCCGGCGTAGCCGTGCTTGCGATAGGCCGGCAGGGTATTGACGCCAAAGATCATCTGCCAGGCGCCGTGCGGGTCATGCGCTGTGGCGTTGGCGTACAGGTCGTCTGTCAGGTCTTTTTGATCCGTAACCAGTCCATCGACAAAGGAAATCAACGTATCTCCCTCAAAAAGGAGCCAAAAGTGATCCCCGTAGGCTGCCAGGCGCTGGACCATAATATCTGCCGTTGCTGCTTCTGCGGCAGGAAAACAGGCCGCTTCTACGGCGGCGATGCTGGCTGTATCATCTATCGTTACAGTTCGTATGTACATAGTCTTATCATCTCCTCGGCTATTAGTATAGCACAGAAAAAAAGGCATTGACGAGGAAATATTTTTATGCTACAATATGCCAGTAAATTTAATATATATACACTTCCTCTATCACCGGATAGGGGGTTGAGGTGTCGAAATCCGTCGTAGGTCAGCCTGCTCGCAGGTCATAAGATGGGTTTTGGCACCTCTTTTTTTCAAGGAGGAGAAGCTCATGAACGTAACGATTCAGCAAGGACTGCCTGAGGCAGCCAAAACCATTCGTCAGGAAGTATTTGTCCAGGAACAGGGCTTTAAGGTCGAGTTCGACGACATCGACCCGACGGCGTGGCACGTCGTTCTCTGGGATGGCAATACGCCTGTAGGCTGCTGCCGCATTTTTCCGGGTGAACGGCCGCAGACCTATGTCATGGGACGCCTGGCTGTACGCAAGATCCGCCGGGGCTGTCATTTAGGCAACCGCATCATGGCTGCCATGGAAGATTTCGTCCGCACGCACGGCGGCAGCCGTGTAGAGCTTTCCGCCCAAGTGCGCGTACGCCCCTTTTATGAAGCCTTAGGCTATACGGCCAGTGGCGACGAATATCTCGACGAATACTGCCCGCACATCCATATGGAAAAGGAGCTGACCCTGCCATGAGTTTAACCTTTTGGCTCTCTTTTTTCGCCATCGTCATCGGTAATGTAGGCTATCACATCATTGCCAAATCGACACCGGCTGCGGCATCGCCCTTTCTCTCTCTGAGCGTCACCTATGGTGTCAGCTTCCTCATCTGTGCCCTGCTCTATCTGGCTATAGGCCAGCCGTCCCTAAGTCACGACCTGGGCGACCTGAACTGGACCAGCCCGGCTTGGGGCGTGGCGCTCGTAGTCATCGAGGCAGGCTACATTTTCCTCTACCGGGCCGGCTGGAAAATCAGCATTGCCTCGCTCTTCCTGAACGTCACCGTGGCGATCCTCTTGGTCGTCATTGGCGTAGCCTTTTACAAAGAACACTTGTCCCTGCGGGAAATGGCAGGTATTGCCTTTTGCCTATTAGGGATTTTTTGTCTCCACGATTAATGAAAAGCGGGTACCCAGGCTGTAGTGATCCTGCGTACCCGTTTTTTATACTCTCTTAGCCTGCGTGCGAGACGAATTCGCCATAGTGCGGCAGTTCATCCTTGCCCTGCATGCCTTTTTCCGTCCCCTTGGCGACGGCTTTGCTGTAGTACTCGCATTTATAATCGATGACGTCCAGTGATTCCTGGAGCGCCGCGATTTGGGCCTGTACGGCTTCGCGACGTTTTTGGAACATTTCCAGGCGCTTTTCCAATGTCGTATCGCCTTCAAGAACCCACTGGGAAAAGGTGCGGATATCGGCAATAGGCATACCTGTGCGCTTTAAGCATTCGACGATTTGTAAGGAAGCGATATCGATGTCATGAAAGACACGGTAGCCTGATGGTTTCCGTTCGAGAAACGGCAAGAGGCCTTCTTTATCGTAATACCGCAGGGTCGTCGTCGGAATACCCGTCATACGGGATACCTCTTGTATCGTATAGGACATGAAAAATTCCCCTTTCTGCAAAAATACCTTGACCTTAAAGTTAAGTTTAAGTATATACTATCTTTAGAAAAAAGTGAAGGAGGAAATTTCTATGAACACCTATACCCGTTTAGCCCGCTTGGCTTTGCTCGTCACGTGTGGAGCTGCCCTTTCCCTGACTGGTTTTGCCGCTACGCCTTCCGGCACGACAACGATCACGTCCGTAGCACCTCAGACAGGCCCTTCGAAAGCGGTCCCCGAAACAATCGATGCGTCTAAACTCTCGAATGCCTGGGACAAGACCTTCCCCGAATACACTCGCGTTAGCCACCACAAGGTAACCTTTCACAACCGCTACGGTATTACTCTCGTAGCCGATATGTATGTGCCCAAGACCCATAAGCCTGGCGAAAAGCTGGCTGCCATTGCCGTTGCCGGACCTTATGGCGCCGTAAAAGAACAAGTCTCCGGCCGCTATGCCCAGGAAATGGCTGCCCGCGGTTTTCTGACCATTGCCTTTGACCCGTCCTTTACAGGTGAATCAGGGGGTGCGCCGCGCAACGTATCGTCACCGGATATCAATACCGAGGATTTCCTGGCAGCCGTCGATTTCCTTTCCAATACCAAAGATGTCAACCCTGACCAAATCGGCATCCTCGGTATTTGCGGCTGGGGCGGCTTTGCCATTAATGCCGCTGCAGCGGATCCGCGCATCAAGGCCACGGCTACATCTACTATGTACGATATGAGCCGCGTTATTGCCGACGGCTACTTCGACAAGGGCAAGACACCGGCTGAACTCCAGGCGTACCGCAAGGGGCTGCGCCAGCAAATTAGTGCCCAGCGTTCGGCTGATTATAAGAATGGGACCTACGCCATGGCCGGCGGCGTGCCGACGACGGTAACGGACGATATGCCCCAATTCGTCAAGGATTACCACGACTACTACCAGACGAAGCTGGGCTATCATCCCCGCTCCTTCGGTTCGACTACAGGAGCTACGCTGAGCTCGGTCCTCGATTTTGCCAACATGCCCATTACGGTCTATGCCGAAGAAATCGAAACACCAGTGCTCCTCATTCACGGAGAGAAAGCTCATTCCCGCTACTTTAGCGAAGATATATACAAGCGTCTCAAGGGCACGAACAAGGAACTCGTCATCATTCCCGGTGCCGTCCATACGGACCTCTATTATAAGATGGACGTCATTCCCTTCGACAAACTGGCCCGTTTCTTCCAAGACAATTTGAAATGAAGCATATCCCCTTGCCGTTGCGGTAAGGGGATTTTGTATGACTGGCCGTGTCGACGCATAGGCGGGCCATTCTTTCGTATTTTTAGCTTCTACTTAATATTTGTTTTCCGATTCATACATGGATCAATCGTAGAATGATATTCCGTGTTGTTGCAAAAAAGCGTCTTAGCTTGTCACAATGTGGCAGTAAAATGCCGTTTAGTTTCATAATACGGGAGAACTTAGTTCAACAAGAGAAATTCTAAAAAAAATTTAAAGGATCTAAATGCGGTATAGATTAGCATACACGCTGGAATTTCAGGCTTTTTCCATTCTCAATACCGTAAAATTTACGGTTGACAGCAGCTGGTGTCGTACCTATAATAAGGCTTATAGCAAATGTGTACCAATTTAGGGTACCAATGAATTACGCTATAAGAAAAGAGGTATTATGTATGTCTAATGATGTAAATCAAGACCAGGTTCGCGAACAAGCCCGTGAAATCATTCACGGCAATAAGGGCCGCAAAAACAGCCGCCAGTTCGCACTTTGGATGGGGGCCCTGGTCATCGGCGCTATTTTAGGATGGATGGGAATTCCGGCACTGAATCAGCTCTTCGACTTCATTGCCACTGTATTCACGCGCTTATTCCAATTTATAGCTATTCCTACCATCGCTCTTGCCGTCATTACAACCTTATCCGCACTGGGAGCTAAAAAAGAAACGGGCCGTATCTTTGCCCACGCCGTGACGTACACACTGCTCACGACAATCTGTGCTGCCGCCATCGGCCTGGCACTCTATCTCTGGATTGCACCGGGCAACCTGCCTATGGATCTGATCAACCAGGGCACGGCCGCTGTACCGCAGAAACTCGAAAAGGTCACGTATTACGACCATTTCCTCTCGGTCATTCCGAATAACATCCTCCAGCCGTTCTTGTCGGGCAACGTCCTTTCTGTCATGCTTATCGCCGCAGCTGTTGGCCTGGCTCTGGCATTCATGCCGAAAACGGAAAACCGCGACGTTCTCCTCAAGGGTATTCAAGGCCTGCAGGAAGTTCTCTTTACACTCATTCGCGCACTCCTGTGGATCCTGCCTGTAGGCATTCTCGCCTTTGCAGCTCAGCTGTCTGCCCAGATTGAAGCCGGCGTTATCGTCGGAGCAATCGGCAAATACACCCTCGTCGTCCTGGCTGGCAACCTGATCCAGTTCTTCATCGTTATTCCGCTCTTCCTGGCAGCCCGAGGCATGAACCCGCTCTACGTCTTCCGCAAGATGGCCCCGGCCGTAGCCGTAGCCCTCTTCACTAAGAGCTCTGCCGGCACACTGCCTGTCACCTTGGCTTCGGCTGAACGGAACCTTAAAGTCCACACACAGGTATCCCGCTTCGTCCTGCCTATCTGTACGACCATCAACATGAACGGCTGCGCTGCCTTTATCCTGGTAACATCCCTGTTCCTCATGCAGAACGGTGGCATGGAACTGACTCTCGGTGAAATGATCGCCTGGCTTTTCGTAGCCGTCCTCGCTGCCGTCGGCAATGCCGGTGTCCCCATGGGCTGCTACTTCCTCACCTTGTCCCTCATGTCCTCCGTCGGTGCGCCCATTGGCATTATGGGGATTATCCTGCCGATCTACACCATCATCGACATGATCGAAACAGCAGAAAACGTTTGGTCCGACTCTGCCGTCTGTGCTATGACCGACCACGATCTGGCCGACGAGCTCGACAAAGAAGACCATGCCAAAGCTGCCCTTGAAGCATAATCGGCCTTGGCTTCGTAACGAACCGTACGGGAAACTTCCTGTACGGTTCTTTTTTAGGAACAGATCCTTTTTCTTTTTCCGGGTTATAAAAAGAACCACGCAGCGTCGACGGCTGCGTGGTTTTCTTATACGGACTTTCGTATTCGTTTAGAGTTCCTGTACGATGATGCGGGAAATGGAGTTAGCTGCTGTGCGGATAGAACCGATTTCACTAAAGTAAAGGCCCAGGGGGATTTCTTGTTCCAGCTGCCTCACATGGGTGTTGATATTTTGACAGGCTGCTATCATAAGGGCTTGGCCGCGTTTGGTCGCCAAGGCACTCATAATCTGGTAAGTTTCACTTTCTATGCGATTGACACACATAAAGACAGGTGACGTGATGCTGATTTCTGAGGCTGCCATCAAGGCAGCTTTGAGGCCGGTCGTATAGGCCAGAATTTGCTGGCACAGGTCTTTTATGTCGTCACGATATTGCTGACCTGAAAAGGCCCGGGCTTTGCCGAAAAAGCTGAACATTGGGAATCCCCCCATTTCGATTGGTTATTAGACTTGCAGATGCTAAAAGTATAGTACAGCCAGTAGGCCTTATTCAAGTGATTTTGTTCGAAATTACATGCATTTTACACACTGGCATTCGTATAACGTTTAATTGCATAGGGGCCCTGTCCCGACACAAAAAGGAGGCCCCGAAAGGTCTCCTTTTTGTGCTGCGTTTATTGTATTTGATAAACCTATGAATACTCCTTAGTAATCTGGCTACGTGAGGAGTTGAAGGAGTATCTTTTGAATTTCAAGAAACGTCTGGATCAGAAAAGAGAATTCGAATATACGTATGAGGCCTCCCTTATAGTATGTATTTGTAGGAGGAAAAAGCCCATCTGAGACTGCTCAGACGGGCTTTTACATTGATAAAATTAAATAGTAAATCGCTTGATATTGCATTACCAAGGGTAATAAGTTGATGAGATGTTATCACCATACCAATCATTACTGACAGGTTGCGTAACTTCAATTATTTTCCAGCTATTGTTTTCTCTGATTGCGGTTACCTGCTCTACAGAAACCAGATAGTAGTGGTTATGTTTTTGGTACAAAAAGCCGTCAATATAAATGATAGAGTGATCCGATTTGTCTTCTTCTTGGTAAATGGTTCTAAAACGAATTTCTTTAGATTTCAGTTCCGAGAAGTTGCTCTTGGTTTTTAGGGATAATTGATTATAGGATTTCTTCGTAAAATAATCCTTGTAGTCAAAATTTTCGTATCCCGATTCGCTGTGTATGGCGGCGTTTATGTAATTGTCAGCATGGATGTATGGCTGATAGGTTTTGTGAGAGATGATATAGGTATTTATCGTGCCTTCTAATACCGAAAAACATCCCTCGGAATAAAGAAATAAAAGTAAAAGTATAGCGAGTACGATGCAAGGTAATTTGTGTCTTTTCATATAAGGGTCCTTTGGGAGCAGAAAGGATGCTAATCAGGTCACAAGATGCCTGGAGGGCGGTTACGGTGCATTTTTCTCTTCTAAAACGCTCTACTGATCGTTGCATAATAGGTGGCGCCGTGTTGTTTGCCTGCCCAGCCGGTGAGCCGGAGGTCGACGC
>OHAG01000057.1_pt1 | contig 99198 bp, 90 predicted proteins | sample 1577081 | NCBI WGS metagenome assembly OHAG01 (sample SAMEA3541513, study PRJEB24748) | human gut metagenome | biome: human gut; feature: human-associated habitat; material: faeces | place: China | collected 2012
CCATGCTCTCTGTACATTGGAGTACCATACAGAAAATACAAAAGCATATCATGGATAAGGCGTTGGCTGCTTTTGAAGTCTGCCTGAAGAAAAGTAACTATCATCCAAAATATCTGGCTGTAGACGAGTTCGCTATTCATAAGGGCCATCGCTATGCTACTTGCGTTATGGATTTAGAAACAGGATTCATCTTGTGGGCCGGTCTGGGTCGCTCCATGGCAGATTTTGAGTACTTCTTTAAGAGCATTGACCTTTCGCTCCTTTCTGAATTAAAAGCGGTAGCCATGGATATGAATGCCTCTTTTAACAGACTGTTTCAGCGATATTGTCCGGATGTTCCTATCGTTTATGACCGGTATCATATGCAGGCGCAGTTTGGGCGCGATGTTATGGGCGCTGTCCGTCTGGCGGAGGCGCAAAAGCATAGACAGGAAGCTGAAGCATTAAAGAAATATACAAAAGAAACTAATAATCCAGAGCTCCAGAACATGGCTAAGGAAAAGAGCCGTAAAGAAAGGAACCAGTATACCCAATTAAAGAAATCCCGTTGGATATTGTTAAAGAAGGATGATCACCTGAATGAAAAGCAGAAAATTCATCTGTTGGATATCCTGAACAAGCATAGGGATTTGGCGATTTGTTATGCCATGAAACAGGAGATGACCCGTCTGTTTACGCTGACTGACTATGAAGAAGCCTTAGCTGGATGGACCAAATGGATTCAAGCAGGCTTGGCGAGTGGAATCCCTGCCCTGGTAAAGTTTGCCCGGCAAAAGCAGAAGCGAATCAAGGGGCTGGCTGCTCATGCCCTGTATCCTATCAATACGGGGAAGCTTGAAGGATTCAATAATAAGATCAAGGTACTAAAAAGAATCGGATATGGGTACCGAAATATGGATTATTTCTTTGCCCTTATCCGATTCCATTCTTTGCCTAAAAATTATTCATCCCCCAAATTTCCGTGAAGAGCCAATAAAAAAATCTGTAACCGGCAAATAATCCAGGTTACAGATTTTCAATCATATGTATGGATACAACAAGATAAGCCCTTACTTATCTTCCCTGTATCTTATATCAGTTCGTGAGTGAGCGGATTGGTGCAGGAATCTTTCCCCCGCGGTCAATAAACTCCTGTGCGCTGAACCGGCTGATATCCATTACCGGAGCATATCCCATCAGTCCGCCAAAATGAACCATGTCCCCCGGCTTGGCTCCAGGTACAGGAATAAGACGGGTAGCCGTGGTCTTATTGTTAATCATTCCGATAGCCGCTTCATCGGCAAGGATAGCGGAAATAGTAGCCGCTGTCGTATCTCCCGGTACGGCAATCATATCCAGTCCTACAGAACATACGCAGGTCATAGCTTCCAGTTTTTCAAGGCACAGACTGCCGCGCTGAACCGCCTGAATCATTCCCAGATCTTCACTGACCGGAATAAATGCACCGGAAAGTCCGCCTACGCTGGAAGACGCCATAAGGCCGCCCTTCTTCACCGCGTCGTTAAGCAGTGCCAGTGCCGCCGTTGTACCTGGTCCGCCTACACTTTCCAGACCCATTTCTTCCAGTACCTGCCCCACGCTGTCGCCTACAGCCGCCGTAGGAGCCAGTGATAAGTCAACAATTCCAAAAGGCGCTCCCAGCCGGTCCGCTGCCGTCTTAGCCACCAGCTGGCCAAGGCGGGTAATCATAAACGCCGTATTCTTGATGGTTTCGGCCACCACTTCAAAAGGAGCTCCCTTTACATCTTCCAGTGCCCTTTTCACTACCCCTGGTCCTGATACTCCGACATGAATGGCTGTATCTCCCTGAGTAATCCCATGGAAAGCACCGGCCATAAACGGGTTATCCTCCACCGCGTTACAGAATTCCACCAGCTTGGTGCACCCATACGCTTCATGGTCCTTTGTAAGTTCTGCTGTTTTCTTTACAATCTGTCCCATAAGGCGTACCGCGTTCATATTGATTCCACCCTTGGTAGACCCTACCGCAACGGAGCTGCAGATACTCTGAGTTTCTGCCAGTGCCTCCGGAATGGAATCAATCAGTTTTCTGTCGGATTCAGTCATTCCACGGTCTACCAGCGCAGAAAATCCCCCTATAATATCAATGCCTGTGGTATCCGCTGCCTTCTGAAGGGTTCTGGCCACCGGAACAAAACTGGATTCAGACAATCCACCGGTAATCAACGCAATCGGGGTAACCGAAATACGTTTGTTGACAATAGGCACCCCATATTCTCTGGCAATATCATTTCCTGTTTCCACCAGGTGTTCAGCTTTAGTGCAAATGGTGTCATATATATTATCGCAGAGACGCTTCATATCCGATGATACACAGCCCAGAAGGGAAATTCCCATGGTAATGGTTCTTACATCCAGCTTGTTCTGATCAAACATGCGCTGCGTAGAAAGAATTTCTTCAATATCAATCATGAGTCAGTCCTCCTGTTCATATGCGATGCATGGCATAGAATAAGTCTGCCAGCTGTACCCGTGCATCTACCCCCATCTTTTTACCTTCCTGGGCCATCTTATCCTGGAATTCCTTTAAGGAAACGGAAGCCTTTTCCATATCACAGATCAGGACCATGCTGAAAATGCCGTCCTGAATGGTCTGAGATATATCAAGGATATTGATATTTGTATCTGCCAGATCTCTGGCCACCTGAGCCACAATGCCTACCCGGTCTGCACCAATAACAGTTACTACGATTTTTTTCATGAGTATACTCCCCTTATCAGCTAAACTATCCATTCTGTGGATTATCTGGAACCAGATAAACTCTAATCTATAATACCATATGCCCTATCGGATGTTTATCCTCTGTCAGAACCCGATGCGGAAATTAATAATTATATAATATGTAAAAATTATAAAGCTATTACTATATATATTTTGTAAAAGGCGGTATAATTTAATTATGAGTAAATTTTGTTTCTTTAATTACCAAAAGTGTGCTCACATAGTTATTATCTCGTTAATAATGTATACAGAAGGAGTTAATGTTGAAAGAACTTAAATATATTTCCTGGAATGTGAATGGTCTGCGAGCATGCATGAAGAAAGGCTTTATGGATGCATTCCAGAATCTGAGTGCTGACTGTTTCTGTCTTCAGGAGACAAAACTCCAGCCCGAACAGATAAGCCTGGAACTTCCAGGATATTATCAGTACTGGAACAGCGCCGTAAAAAAAGGATACAGCGGAACCGCATTATTTACACGGATAAAACCGGTTTCTGTAACCTATGGACTCGGCATACCGGAGCACGATCAGGAAGGCCGTATCATTACTGCGGAATTTGATTCCCATTACCTGGTAGTATGTTATACACCAAACAGCAAACGTGAGCTGCTGCGATTAGACTACCGCATGGTCTGGGAAGATGAAATCAGAAAATATCTACTCTCACTTAATGAGAAAAAACCTGTGATTTATTGCGGCGACCTCAATGTAGCTCATGAGGAAATCGATATTGCCAATCCCAAAACCAACCACCATAATGCAGGCTTTACCGACGAAGAACGCGGCAAGATGACCGCACTCCTCTCCTCCGGATTTATTGATACGTTCCGTTATCAGCACCCGGATACCAGAGACGCCTATTCCTGGTGGAGCTATTTCGCAAAATCAAGAGAGCGGAATGTGGGATGGAGAATCGATTATTTTATAACCAGTGAATCCTTAAAGGATAGGATTACCGGCGCTTCCATTCATCCGGAAATCATGGGAAGTGACCATTGCCCGATAGAGCTTGATATTAAGATATAATGATTGTATGTTTCAACCTGTTGTTAATCTGAATCAGGAGGCTTTTATGGAAGACTCTTTGTTGAGATCGGTTTCGGGAAATGCGTCAGCAAATCAAAAAACTTCTACCAGTACTATTCCTCAGAATCTTGACCGGATCGTAAAGAATCAATTCGTATTGAAGCATGTTGTTCTTCTCTTCACTCCGGTGATTGTCATGCTGGGCAGCATGGTTATTGCTCTGATTCTTTATTATTATGGGCTTTTCACTATAGAGAATGACTTTATCACCTATGTTGTACTGACCACATTAACCTGTTTTTTCCTTATGGCTATGATTTCTATTTCCCTTTATGAGGAACTGGATCAGCAGCTGCTTTCCCCGTTACATGAAATTATTTTTACTGCACGGGCCATCAACAATGGATCGATAAATCATATAATCGACAGTGATGCTCCACAGGGACTTGATTCGATTACCCGCGCTTTTCAATCTATGCAGTACAACCTTAATAATTCCATTCAGCAGCATGAAAACGTTGAAAAGCGAAAGCAGATCCTTTATGCAGGCATCGCTCATGACCTGCGGACACCGCTCACTTCAATCATTGGATATTCCGAAGCATTAAACGCAGGTATCGCCAATACGCCAGAAAAGAAACGAAGGTATATACAGGCGATTTCCACACAGGCCGACGTTCTGCTCCATCTAGTAGATCAGCTGTCTATTTATAACAAACTTTCTGCCAGAAAAGCTACGTTCCCTCTTTACAAGGTCAATCTGGAATCACTGATACGCAGTTATCTGGATATTGAAGGAGATTCGCTGCTTACCAAGCATGTTCATGTAAAGACAAAGCTGAAGAGCAATATCTATGTCATGGCCAATACCGACGAATTCCAGCGAATCCTTACCAATTTCTTTACCAACAGTATTAAGTACAGGAAACTGCCGGAATCCAATGTAGCGATTTCCCTTTGCAGAAATCCTGATGATGATGAGGAAGCTATCCTCTCCTATCACGATGATGGACCTGGTGTAGAAGAAAGCAAGCTGGAAAAGATTTTTGAACCATTTTACCGAACCAGCGAAGCGCGCACCAAAACCAGCAACGGCAGCGGTCTGGGCCTGGCTGTAGTAGCTGAAATCGTATCTATACATAAAGGCAGAATTCAGGCACTGAATGACAATGGATTATTAATTAAAATTTATTTACCAATTTTAAAAAGTAAGGATTTGAAAAGTAAGGAGATAATCAAATGACAAACGTACTTGTAGTTGAAGATGACCAGTTAATTGCCGAGTTGGAAAGGGATTTTCTTGAAGCCAACAATTATACTGTTTACCTTGTGAATAACGGTAAGGACGCATTAGCCACCATGGATAAAGTAGACATCAATGCCATTCTCCTTGACATTATGCTTCCAGGTGAAGACGGTTATTCCCTCTGCAGAAAAATGCGCGCAATGACCGGTGTACCGATTATTTTTGTTACCGCCAAGAATGATGAAGTAGACACCATCCGCGGTCTGGGACTGGGTGCAGATGACTTTATTGCCAAACCATTTTCTCCAACCGAACTGATTGCCCGGCTACATGCACATCTGGAACGGTATAACCGTCTCAGCCGGAAGCAGACCGCTAAAGCCTCTGATGGCAATGAACTGATCATCGGTAATCTGATTATCCGTCCGAAAGCCCGTCAGGTTATCTTATCCGGTAAGAATGTAGCTTTAACCGGTAAGGAATTTGACCTGCTTTATTTCCTGGCAGAACATCCGAATGAAGTGTTCTCCAAGGAAAAGCTTTTTGAAAAAATCTGGAGCCTGGATCCGGTATGCGAACCGGCGACCGTTACCGTTCACATCAACCGTCTCCGTGATAAGATGAAGGCTGCTACTGGACGCCCGTTTGAACGGATTGAAACCGTATGGGGCGCTGGCTATCGTTTCCATGTAGACTGATTGCATGCTGACTTAATATATGAAGCAACATAAAAAGGTGGTAAATCATAAAAATTTACCACCTTTTAAATTGCGTCTCGTTCCTTATTAAAGCTTCAGTATAGTGGCAATGGCATGTGCCACACCATCCTCATTATTGCTTCCGATAGTTTTATCCGCGGCTTCCTTGGCCACAGGTTCCGCATTGGCCACAGCAAAAGAATGTCCCGCATACCGGAGCATAGAAATATCGTTTTCCGTGTTGCCAAAAGCCGCAATCTGTTCCGGCCGAATTTGCCACCGGGCTGCCAGTACACCAATGGCATTGGCTTTGCTGACACCGGCTTTATGTATATCAATGAAAATCCGTTCCGGATAAACTATGGAAATCCTATCCTGGAATCTATCTTCCAGGAATTTTCGTATGTTATCCCGCTTCTGTAAATTCTTTTCCACGATAACCATCCGGGTAACTGTTTCCGCAGGATGATAGAAGTCTTCCCCTGTGTAGATGGTCTTCCGGATTCGGTACTGGCTGTATTCCTGTTCCAGTGGATCCGGCTGTGCCATATAGGCATAATCATTTATAAAGGTCTGCACCTTCCATTCCCTGTCCCTGGCAAAAGCCAGTATCTCGCCAGCCAGTTCCGGAGATATACCATCCTGAGAGATAACCTGCTGCGATTCAAGCCGGGCAGTCCATGCTCCAGTATAACACACCACAGGGATGTCTCCCAGCTGCAATGGCAGAAGTTTGGCCCTGGCAGAACAGAACATGCGCCCGGTGGCAAAAACAATACGAATGCCTTTAGTCCAGGCTTTTTTCAGTATATCCGCCGTAAACGGCGAAATGGACATATCATCATGAAGGAGTGTCCCATCCAAATCGATAGCCAGCATTTTTATATCCTTAGTCATCAGTCTCATTCCTTTCCTTCTGTCATTGTAATATATTTCAGAAAATCGTTCTACCGGACATTCCGCAGTCAGTGCATAAAAAAAGATTGTGAATATCTGTATATTCACAATCTCTTTTCTTTATTGCTTACGCGTTCTTAGCGATTTCAGCCAGCTTAGCAAATGCAGCCGGATCGCTGATAGCGAGTTCACTCAGCATCTTGCGGTTTACAGCAACGCCAGCTTTGTTCAGGCCGGCAATCAGACGGTTGTAGGTAAGTCCGTTGAGACGAGCTGCTGCGTTGATACGAACGATCCAGAGCTTACGGAATTCTCTCTTAACCTGTCTGCGGTCTCTTCTAGCATAGTAGAGAGCCTTCATAACCAGTTCATTCGCCTTACGGAACTGTGCGTGACGAGCACCTCTGTAGCCCTTTGCGAGTTTCAGAATCTTTTTATGTCTTGCGTGATTTGTCAATCCGCTTTTTACTCTTGCCATTGTTACATGTCCTCCTTAATTAACCGTTTGGAAGCAGCTTAGCTTCACGCTTGAAGTCTGCCTTGGATACCAGTGCTGCTTTTCTGAAGTTTCTCTTTCTCTTCGGGGACTTCTTTTCAAGAATGTGGCTGCGGAATGCTTTATTTCTCTTAATCTTACCGCTACCAGTAACGCTAAAACGTTTTGCCGCAGAACGGCGTGTCTTCATTTTCGGCATTTAAATACTCTCCTTCAATAATGTTTTAGAAGTACGGACACATAATCCGATTTCTCTGATTACCTATGCTTTCGGGCCAATAACCATGGTCATATTGCGGCCTTCAAGTTTCGGAGGCTTTTCACGAACAATGGTATCTCCCAATTCCTTCAGTACTCGATCTAAAACCACACGTCCCAGTTCCGGATGTGTCATTTCACGACCTCTGAACATAATGGTAACCTTTACCTTATTCCCATATCCCAGGAAACGCTGTGCATGCTTGAGCTTAACATAAAAATCATGATCTTCAATGTTAGGACGAAGCTTGACTTCCTTAACCTGGAAAACCTTCTGTTTTTTCTTGGCTTCCTTTTCGCGCTTCTGCTGTTCATATCTATACTTACCATAGTTCATGATACGGCATACTGGCGGCTTGCCATTAGGAGCTACTTCCACCAAGTCCAAACCGCGTTCTTCTGCTTCGCGAATGGCATCGCGAACATTCATAACGCCTAACTGTTCGTTTGTATCGCTGACAACACGTACTTCACGAGCACGAATCTGTTCATTGATACGAAGTTCCTTAGCTATCTTCTTTCACCTCCGAAAATACAGGAACCAGAGCCTCTTCTCAGCACCGGACTTCCCTTATATCATTGCAAGCAAAAGCGGACGGTAGACACCGTCCGCTTCAAGTTCACACGTAGACCTTAGTAGCACTTAGCCTTGTAAGGTGAGAAGCGGATGACTTCTTCTTGCAATCAAATACGTGAATATAATACCCTTTATTTGCAGTCTTGTCAAGCTGTTTTTCCTGTATTTCAGGCATGTACTTCTTCTGTGTCACGGATAGCGCGATGAGCCACACTTACGGCCACTTCATTAAAATGAAGAACGCCTACCCCTACATACACAGCAACACATAAATGTTCATTCCACCGGGCTATCCCGATTTTTCCACCTACATTCATGCCTATCAGTTTAAGTTTCAGCTGTTCTATGCAGGATTCCATGGCACCAAGTACTGAGCCATCCCCTACATGGGTATCGGTAATGACATGCTGTCTTTGAGCAGCTACAATGGCCGATTCATAAATCTTGGGAAGAATATCCAGAAATTTCCCGCCAAAATTTACTGCCACTGCATGTATCCCCTGCTTTTCCAGGCGGTCCCGGAGATTATATTCTTCTGTTCTTGTTTCTGTCAGCGCCATTCGAAGGGCGGCGCGTCCGATATCACTGCTCTGAAGCATATCAGTCTACCGTTCTGTTCTTAACTTCATCATGAACACGGTTAATGAAGGATTCCAGATCTACACTGCCTTCATCGGCTCCCTTGCGAGTACGTACGGAAATGTTACCTGCTCCGACTTCCTTATCCCCGATGATGATCATGTAAGGAACCTTTTCCATCTGTGCCTTACGGATCTTGTATCCTAGAGTATCGTTGTTTTCATCCAGTTCTACGCGGATGTCAGCTGCGGACAGCTTGTCAGCGATTTCCTTAGCATAAGCCATCTGGTTGTTGGATACCGGAATAACCTTTGCCTGAACCGGAGCCATCCATACCGGGAACTTGCCAGCAAAGTGTTCTGTCAGGATACCGATGAAACGTTCAAGGCTGCCGTAGCCTGCGCGGTGAATCATTACGGCTCTGTGTTTTTCACCATCTTCACCTACATAGGTTACATCGAAACGTTCAGGCAGCTGCATATCCATCTGAATGGTGCCGCATTGCCATGTACGGCCGAGGGAGTCCTGAATATGGAAGTCCAGCTTCGGACCATAGAATGCGCCGTCCCCTTCATTCACCTTGTATGGGATTCCTGCCTGTTCAATGGCTTCACGAAGAGCATCTGTAGCCAGTTCCCAGAGTTCGTCAGAACCCATGGAATTTTCCGGACGTGTGGACAATTCTACATGGTACTTGATGCCGAATGGTGCATACAGATCCTTGAACATCTGAAGGGTTTCAATAACTTCCGGTTTCATCTGTTCACGGGTCATGAAAATATGCGCATCATCCTGAGTAAAGTTACGTACGCGGAAAAGTCCATGCAGTGCGCCATGGAGTTCATGACGATGTACCAGGCCGAATTCTGCAACACGCTTTGGCAGGTCTCTGTAGCTTCTCTGCTGAGTCTTGAAATAAAGAATTCCGCCAGGGCAGTTCATCGGCTTAACCGCATAATCTTCTTTATCAATCTTTGTGAAATACATGTTTTCACGATAGTGGTCCCAGTGACCGGACTGGAGCCACAGTTTCTTGGACAGAATAACCGGGGTCATGATTTCTTCATAGTGATACTTCTTGAAGAGTTCACGTTCAAAATCAATCAGCGCATTGCGGATAACCATTCCTTTCGGATGGAAGAACGGGAAGCCCGGGCCTTCATCATGGAAGCTGAACAGATCCAGTTCCCTTCCCAGTTTTCTGTGATCTCTCTTAGCTGCTTCTTCGCGAACATAGAGGAAGTGTTCAAGTTCTTCCTTCTTATAGAAAGCTGTGCCGTAGATTCTCTGAAGCATCTGACGGTTTTCATCGCCTCTCCAGTAAGCGCCGGCTACAGACATGAGCTTGAATGCCTTAACCTTGCCTGTGGAACGTACATGAGGGCCTCTGCAGAGGTCAGTGAAATCCCCCTGTGTGTAGAATGTAATCTGTGCATCTTCCGGAAGATCTTCAATTAATTCCACCTTGTAATCCTGATTTCTTTCCCTGAAGTAAGCCAGAGCTTCTTCTCTACTCATGCTGGATTTCTGAATAGCCAGATTTTCCTTTACAATCTTAGCCATTTCCTTTTCAATGGCCGGGAAATCTTCGTTGGTGAACTTATGTTCAGATTCCAGGTCATAGTAAAAACCTGTATCAATAGCCGGACCAATGGCAAACTTGGTGCCTGGGAACAGGTGCTGAATAGCCTGTGCCATAACATGAGCCGCTGTGTGTCTCAGAGTATGGAGAGCTTCCGGAGAATCCTTTGTGAAAAATTCCACCTGTGTGCCATCTTCAATGTTGTCGCGAAGATCGGCATATTCACCGTTTACTTTGGCAACTACTGCGTCTCTTCCAAGGCTGTTGGAAATAGCCTTAGCGGCTTCAAACAGAGGAACAGCTTTTTCAAAATCTACTTTTTTCCCATCTTTCAGAATAATAGATACCATATTATTCAAATCCTTTCTGTAAATAAAAAAACTTTCATCCCGAAAGGGACGAAAGTTAATTTCCGTGGTTCCACCCAAATTAAATCTTACGATTCACTCTGAGACGATAACGGCGCCGGCCGGAATATCCTACTTGATTCAGACATTCTGTTCAAGAGTGGTAAAATTCAAAACGCATAATCCGTTTTCACCAGCCACGGACTCTCTTCCTATGCCATATGTGAATTCCTTGTCTCTATCTCAACATTTATAACTATAATACACCTTTAGAAACAGTTGTCAAGAAAAAACTTTCTATATACAGATTCATTTCCCGTACACATCTTTGAAATAGCGGTAGGTCTCTTTAAGGCCTTCCTCCAATGAGGTTTCAGGTCTCCAGAGCAGCCCTGTCTCCGCCTTCCGGTTTGACAGACTTGACCGGTAGATATCCCCAGGCCGTGCCGGGCCATATAAAGGATGAACTTTTCTTCCGGCCACCTTGGACAACACCTCTACCAGGGTATTCAGTGAGGTTTCCGTCTGTGTTGACAGATTGTATATGGTATTCGCATAAGGCGTTTTCAGTGCCCTGTAAATACCATTGGCTATATCTCCCGCATAGACAAAATCCCTCGTCTGATGTCCATCCCCGAAAATGGTAATATCCTTACCTTCGGCAATTCGCCTGGTGAAAATGCTGATTACTCCCCCTTCACCGCTGTCTCCCTGCCGTTCACCGTATACATTGGCAAAGCGGAGAATCACATATTCCAGTCCAAAGGAACGGGAATACAGTTCCAGATACCTCTCTACCCCTATTTTGGACAATCCATAAAAGGACAACACCTGCAGTGGTTCATCTTCTTTCACCGGCAGCTGACTGTCGGCTACATCTCCATATGCCGCCGCGGTGGAAGAAAAGATTATCCGTTTTACCTTGTTTCTTCTTGCCGCTTCCATAACGTGGACTGACCCCAGGATATTCTGCTGGCAGTCAAAAACCGGGTCCTCCATAGATACGCCGACCGCAATCTGTCCCGCCAGATGCACTACGGCGTCAAACTGTCCTTCTTCAAAAACCTTATCCAGTTCTGGCGCATTAATGTCCATCTTTATGAATTTTGTACCTTTTGGTAGGTGCTCCAGTGTACCGGTAGAAAGATTATCCAGAACCGTGACATCCACCTGTTCTGCCTGCAGCCGGCGCACCAGATGAGAGCCAATAAATCCAGCTCCCCCGGTAACCAATACTTTCATCTGTATATCCTTTCTCCCTTACCCACACCAGATACATAAATCCGGCGGTAACGGAAAACATTTCATTGTCTGATTTCCTTAATTTTATCACATTCTGTTTTTCATATGGCTCTGTTTTTCATAAGTTTAATATTATTTTAAAACCTGAGCCAGCTCTGTGGACACCAGGAAAATTCATCCCCGCCATAAGGGAGTACTCCCAGACGTCTTCTTCGGATGAGATAATCAGGCAAAACAAAATGGATGCTTCCTGTAAGATACAGGAAAACATCCATCCGTTCAATCTTTTTCTGGGAACTCAGGATTTCAGGCATATACACACCTGCCCTGCAAGTTGCACTTATGCCGATTGGTGTATGGAAAAGGCCATACCTGCCCGGCATCTGTCATTTCCAACGCGATTATTGGCTTATCGCCCTATTATTACAATAAGGTCTTTACAAAAGCTACGATTTCATCCCGCTTTTCTTCCATTAACTTCCGGTCGCCTCTGGTTTCCAGGTTGAACCGAATCAATGGTTCCGTATTGGATGGGCGGAGATTGAATCTCCAGTTTTCAAAATTAATGCCAATGCCATCAATCGTATCTACGGATACCGCATCCTTTGCGTACTTATCGCGAACCGCTGCCAGCACCTTCTTTGTGTCAGAAGCAGGCAGGTTGATTTCGCCGCTGCATGGGAATTCTTCTTCCATATGAGATACCATATCCGCCAGACTGATGCCTGTTTCGCTCACAAGCTGAGCCACAATCAGCCACGGAATCATTCCGCTATCGCAATAGGAGAAGTCACGGAAGAAATGATGAGCACTCATTTCCGCACCGTAAATACCATGGACTCTGCGCATGGTTTCCTTCATAAAAGCATGTCCGCCCTTGGATTCTACAGCCTTTCCTCCGCATTCTGCCACAATCTTCTGTGTGTTCCAGTACAGGCGCGGATCATGGATAATGGTTTCTCCCGGATGCTTCTCCAGGAAGTAAGTGGCCAGGAGCCCTACCATATAATAACCTTCAATAAATTTTCCGTTTTCGTCAAAGAAGAAGCAGCGGTCGAAATCCCCATCCCAGGCAATTCCCATATCCGCCTTAACTTCCAGCACCTTCTTAATGACTTCCTGTCTGTTTTCCGGAAGCATAGGATTCGGTACCCCATTCGGAAAATCTCCATCCGGCTGCATCAGCATTTCCGTGAAATGGATCGGCAGATGTTCCTTCAGACGGCTGAAAACTACATTGGCGCAGCCATTGCCGGCGTTAACCACAATATGAAGCGGTTTCATGCGTGAAACATCCACATAAGAAAGGAGATGCTGGACATAATCATCAAGTATATCCTTCTTTTCCACAGTTCCCTTATGGACAATCTCACCAAAGTCGCCGGAAAAGGCAAGCTTTTCCACTTCTTTAAGCCCGGTATCCGAGCTGACCGGCTTACCTTTTTCCCTTACAATCTTAAGCCCGTTGCAGTTGGATGGATTGTGGCTGGCAGTAATCATAATCCCGCCATCCAGCTTATAGTAGAACGTGGTGAAATATACCATTTCCGTTCCGCAGAGGCCGATATTGTAAACATGAACTCCTCCATCGGTAAGTCCATCGCAGACCGCCTTGCAGAAAGCCTGAGAACTCTTTCTTACATCGTATCCTACACACATGGTCTTCGGATGATAAAGTTCAGCATAAGCCCGTCCAACCCGGTAGGCCAGCTCTTCGTTAATTTCATCCGGAATCACGCCGCGGATATCATACGCCTTAAAACCTGTATGCGCCATATGCAGTTCGTTCATTTTCAATTACTCCTTTTTTTCTTTTCGTTCTTTCATCCTCTGCAATATTGTAGCATATCCATCGGCGCCAAAGGTAAGACATCTTTTGACTCTTGAAATAGTGGCTGTGCTGGCCCCTGTAATATCCTCTATCTGTTCATATTTTTCCTTTTCCTGCAGCATTTTAGCTACCTGCAGACGCTGGGACATATCATGCAGTTCATTAACTGTGCAGAGATCTTCAAAGAATTCATAGCATTCATCCACATTTTCAAGAAGAAGAATCGCTTCAAATAACTGCGTTGTCAGTGGATTGACTAATCTGGAATTGACACTCATGTAAGCCTCCTGTATGGCAAATTATCTATATTGCATGAACTATATATAGATACGTAAACTTTCATGCTTTAATTCATTATAACATTACCTAATGCAGATTGTAAATTTCCCTGGCCATACAGCACTCATTAAGACATACGACCATCCTTTCCCTATCTGTCATTCCTGCAGTTTTATGCGTATTATATCTGATATAGTTTTAATGAATAGCAATCGCTATCTTATTTCTTCGTTGCCCTCTCAAAATGTGTATGTTAGTATTTAACCAAGTTCACAATTCACTTTTGAAATAGTTTATCAACAGATAATTCACTGTTACCTGCGGCTATTCAGATTTAAAACAGGAGCTGTCATATGATTGAATTAAAACATGTATCTAAATCCTATACAGCCGGTGTCGATGCCCTTAAGGATATCAACCTCACCATTAAAGATGGGGAAATCTTCGGCATCATCGGGCAATCCGGCGCCGGAAAGTCTACACTTATCCGATGCATAAACATGCTGGAAAGACCTACCTCCGGGGAGGTAATCATCAATGGAAAGGATATGACCAAACTTTCCACCTCGGAACTCCGGGCTGAACGAAGACATATCGGGATGATTTTCCAGCATTTCAATCTTCTTTCCAGCCGTACCGTATATGAAAATATCGCTTTCCCTCTGGAACTTTACGGCACACCGAAGGAAGAACAGAAAAAGAAGATTACCGATATTCTGGAACTTGTCGGCTTGACAGAATATAAAGATAAATATCCGTCTCAGCTCTCCGGCGGTCAGAAGCAGCGCGTTGGTATAGCCCGCGCCATCGTATCCTATCCGGATATTCTTCTTTCCGATGAAGCAACCAGCGCTCTGGATCCGGAAACAGTAAAATCCATCCTTAACCTGCTTAAGGACATTAACAGAAAACTGCATATTACCATCATCATGATTACTCATCAGATGGAAGTTATTAAGAGCATTGCCGACCGCGTGGCTATTATTGAACACGGCCATATTATTGAACAGAGCAGCGTTCTCGATCTCTTTACCTCTCCAAAGACAGAGACCGCCCGCAACTTTATCGGAAGCGTCAGCTCCAATACCCTTCCGGAGGGTCTTAAGAATTATCATATCCATGACGAACGGGAGAATGCCGATGACCACATTATGATGCGCCTTTCCTTCCGCGGCGATGTAGCTAATGAACCTATCATCGCCAAGCTCGCCAAAGATTATGATCTGGAAGTCAGTATCCTTTACGGCACTGTAGACTTTATCCAGGGCGTATCTTTTGGTAAGCTTATCATCGATGTTTCAGGCAGTGATTCCAATATCACCGCAGCATTTAACCATCTGCATTCTTTACCGATAGAAAGTGAGGTTCTTGGCTATGTCTCCGGAAATATTTAGTCTTCTTTTTGAATCCCTCGGTGAAACCCTCTACATGGTCGCCGTCTCCATGATCTGCGCTTCCATCCTGGGCATCCCGCTGGGCATCCTTCTGGTAGTAACCGAAAAGGGTGAAATTCTCGCCTGCCCGGCTATCAATAAACCGTTAGCCTTTATCATCAATATGATTCGCTCTATTCCGTTTATCATCCTGATGGTAGCTATTATCCCATTTACCCGATTTCTGGTACATACATCCATTGGAACTACAGCGGCTATTGTTCCTCTTACCATTGCCGCAATTCCTTATATCGCCAGAATGGTAGAAACTTCTATCCGTGAAATTCCATCTGGTCTGATTGAAGCAGCGGAATCCATGGGTGCTACCCCAATGCAGATTATCCGCAAGGTACTGCTACCAGAAGCACTTCCTTCCATCCTGGAATCCTTAACCGTGGTTATTGTATCCCTGGTCGGAGCTTCCGCTATGGCTGGAACTATCGGCGGCGGCGGACTTGGTGACCTGGCCATCCGTTACGGCTATCAGCGTTTCCAGGCTGACGTGATGATTGCCACCATCATCGTTCTGGTAATTGTTGTCCAGCTGATTCAGTTTATCGGTAATTATCTGTCCAGAAAAGCAGATAAGAGATAATCCAGTTACTGCAAACAGCCATCATACTCAGAAAATATCTGAGTATGATGGCTGTTTTTCTGTGTCGCATCACCTGTTATCGGCGGGCCAGTAATGCACCCTTGGCCAGCTGATCTGCCATTTCATTATATTTGACTCCGGTATGACTGGGAACCTTGTGAAAGTGCACTGTCAGCCGATTTTTGATAGAATCATAATATGCTTTCAGTGCTTTAGTTCCTTTCTTATTAGCTTTCCATTCTCCAGTACACCATTTTTCAATGCCAGCATAGTCATAGTAGAGCTCCATTACAGATACTCCCCGTTCCAGGCAGTTTTTCATGGCAAAAGCTGCTCCATGTATCTCGCCAGCCACATTCCGCATGGTTGCCTCTTCCTTATCTTCAATCTTTTCCCCATAGGTTTCCGTTTTCCCTTTGTAGAGAATCACGCAACCAAAAGAAAACACTCCCGGCATAAACGGCATAAAGGATCCATCCACATAAGCTACAAAGCTATCCGGATTTTCTCCTCCAGCATAGACAGCTGTCTCAGGTTCTCGGGCATCGCCTCCGAGAAAAGCTTCTGCTTCCTCCTGGGTGTAAAATCCTTTGTAGGAGGCTCCAGGATACCCGATAACCTGTTTTCTGCACTCATCCCAGGTTCTATACAACCCTTCCCTTCTTCCCTTTCTGACAGCATACCAGGATTTTTTCTTCATAATAACCTCCCATATTTTTCATCTATATTTATATTCAGAATTTAACTTCGTGCGTCTTCCATATAGTCATATATGACCGTACCATGTATTTTACCATAGACAGGCTTTTTATTTTATGCAAAAAATCTCAAAACTTTTCCCTGCTCTGGGATATCGCAATTATCGTAACTTCTGGCTGACCCAGTGGATTGCCCTGGTGGGATTCTGGCTTCAGCTGACAACACAGCAATGGCTGGTATACCGGATGACTGACTCCGCTCTTATGCTGGGCCTTCTTTCTGCCTTTCAGTTTCTGCCCAGTTTCCTGTTTACCATTCCTGCCGGTGTATGGATTGACAGGCACAACAAGCGTAAGATCCTCATGTGGACACAGTGTATGTATATGCTTCAGGCCTCTTCTCTCGGCCTGCTTCTGCTGTCCGGCTATGAGACTTACGGCTGGATGCTGTTCTTTGCATTCTTTACAGGAAGTATCGATGCCTTTGATATGCCGACCCGTCTCGCCTTCATGCAGGAACTGGTGGGGCCGGAAGCGCTGCACAGCGCCATGGGGCTGAATTCAACCAACTTTAACCTGACCCGTATGATTGGCCCGGTACTGGCTGCGTTTCTGTTAAATCACCTGTCCTACAGTGCTTTATTCTTTATGAATGCCGCATCACTTATTCCCATACTTTTTGTTTACCGGAACATGAATGTCAATTCTGTTCCCGCGCCAGCCATAAACAGAAATCCATTTCACGAGATGAAAAGCGGATTCAAAATGGCTGCCCGCATTCCCGCCATCATCACCAACATTGTATGCGTGGGCATTATCAGCAGCTTCCTGTTAAACTTCAGCACCTATGGTCCACTCTTCTCTGACCGGGTTCTTCATCGGGGTCTGGGCGGATTCGGTTCGCTACTGTTCTTTATCGGTTTGGGGTCCATGATTGGAGGATTGCTTGCTGCATCTTCTTCCCGTAAGGTCAGCCAGAAAAGTATATTTAATTTTGCAATACTTTCCGGTATTCTGCTCATGATGGTAAGTTATATAACCATATACGCTCTGGCCATGGCTCTTTTCACATTTCTTGGATTTATGGTCATTCTGTTCATGGTAAACTGCAACACAGCCATTCAGATGGCGTCCCCAAAAGAATACCTGGGTCGTATTATGAGCCTTTACACATTTGTATTTCTAGGATGTACACCTTTTGGTACCCTTTTTACCAGTGCCGTGATTGAATATGCAGGGACCTCCAATGGTCTGTTTCTCATTGGTGCCCTCACCGTACTGCTCATTCTGTTAACCATTAAGACCCTGTGGGCCGGTAAAACTCATACCGGCACATAATGGCGGTTTGCGACAGCGCTTCTGTTCTGATTAAAATTCTGCATAAAAAAACGGATATTTCCATTGCGGAATATCCGTTTTTTTATTTAACATCCTGCGTTCCGGAGGGCTTCCTCTCCAGCCGCAATTACTTCTTCCACAGTAATCTTATCCAGAGGTACATAATTGCCGGATTTTATATTCTTATTTACGTGTTCTGGCCCCATAGGCATATCCCAGGATGAAATAGCCCTGGAATATTTTCCCAGCGGGTGATGAAACTTCGCATTGCTTGGCCCAAACATGGCAATGGTCGGTACGCCCCGGCTGTCCGCCACGTACATAGGACCACTGTCATTAGTAAAGAACAGGCTGCAGTGAGACGCCGCAGCCATGAACTCTCCCATGGACAGTTTTCCAGCGGCAATCACATAAGGATGCTTTACTTCCTGTACCGCTTTCTTTATAAGGGGCAGTTCTGATTTCACCCCGAAGAATACCGGAATCATGCCGCGTCTGGCAAAATGTTCCGCCACCTTGCCAAAGTTTTCTGCCGGCCAGTTCTTTTCCGGTGTAGAGCTCCCTACAGACAGTCCAACCAGTTTGGCGCCTTCTTTAATGCCTTCTCCGGCAAAAAATTCATCGGCCCTGCGATCCCACTCCTCACATGTGTATGTATGCATGCCATGATGAGTAAGATTCTCTACGCCCAGAAGCGAAAGAACCCGAAGATATTTATCTACTGCATGACTGTTATAAGTCTCTATAGTCACAGGATAATCCATAAAGAGTGAGTCCATCCGTGTCCCTGGTTCGCCAGTCCAGAACCCTGGCTTCATAGCCAGAGCCATCAGCGAAGTACGACTGGTCCCATGAAGGGTTATCAGGATATCCGGATGCATCTGTCTTATTTTCTTTCCTATCTTCCAGCAGGCGCTGAGACTTCTGTCTTTACCATGTCTGTCTACTTCTATCAGTTCATCCACATTGGGGTTGTACTGTACTGACTCTTTAAACCGGGAATCAATGACAAGAACAATTTTCGACCCTTTTGCTTCCCGGCGGAGGACCTCCAGAAATGGAGTAATCGAAACCATATCGCCAAAGTACAACATGTACATGACAACTATGGTTTTATTGTTTAAATCAATTTTCTTTCCTTCCAATTCATTTTTCCTCTTTTATCTTTGCAATAATATCCGTAGTGGAATATCCATCCACAAAAGGCAAAATCCTTACTTCACCGGCATACTGACGTCCAGCCACCTCTTCGGGCTGATAATCTCCGCCCTTAACCAGAATATCCGGCTTCAGACAGGATAACAGCTTTTCCGGGGTATCTTCACTAAACAAAACCACCGCATCCACAAACCGGAGAGCAGAAAGCATGAAGGCCCGATCAGCTTCTCCATTGACAGGACGATGGCTTCCCTTCAATCTCCGGACAGAGTCATCAGAGTTCAGCCCTATAATCAGATGATCCCCCAGTTCTGCTGCTTCAGCCAGGTATGTCAAATGCCCTCTGTGAAGGATATCAAAGCATCCGTTAGTAAATACCACCTTTTCGCCCCTGGATTTCCAGTAAGAAATCATCGATTCCGCTTCTTCCCATGAAACAGCGCCCTCAGTATGTCTGAACCCGCCTTCTTCCTCTTTCCAGCGGGCCAGTACTTCCTCTCTCTTTACCGAATACGTTCCTACCCGGGAAACAGAAATTCCTGCTGCTGTGTTAGCCAGATTCAGAATGGTTTCCGTATCCAGGCCTGAACCAACCGCTGCCGCTAATACGGCCATAACCGTATCCCCGGCTCCGGATACATCAAAAACATCCTGCGCCTTGGCCGGGCAATGGGTTACCCTGTCGTTCTGGACGGAAGATATTCCCTTTTCGGAACGGGTGACCAGAAGATTATCCAGATGATATTTTTCCAGCACCGCCCGGCCGGCTTCTTCTACCGCCCCATCTTCATTAGGTACCGCATAGCCGACACAGTCAGACAGCTCCTTCAGATTCGGAGTGATGGCATAGGCTGAATCATATTTATCCCAGTTGCTGCCTTTAGGATCTACAAGAACCGGAATCCCTCTTTCTCTGGCATACGTTATAATCTGCTGTGCCAGAGAAGGGGTAATCAGCCCTTTACCGTAGTCAGATATGACTATACTGTCCATATGCTGCCCGGCCAGGTTCTGTACCCAGCTGAAAATTTTCTGTTCTATGACGCTCCCTGCCCTGCATGGTTCCTCAAAATCAAGACGCATCATCTGCTGCCGTGCTCCCAGAATACGGACTTTGGTAGTGGTCTTGTATTCTGCCAGCGTAAAGACTCCGGATTTATCCACTTGGGCATCAGAAAGCAGAGCAGACACTTCGCTGCCACTGTCATCCGCACCCGTAACTCCGGCAATATATACATGACAGCCTAACGCAGCCAGATTATGAGCTGTATTAGCCGCACCACCTAACACTGAACGTTCTGTCCTCACCAGATTTACCGGAACCGGTGCCTCCGGGGAAATACGGGAAACCTGCCCGGAAATATACTTATCCAGCATGATATCCCCAATCACGGCCACATGCATCCGGGTAATCTGTTCTTTTAAGAATCGTTCTCCCTCTTGTCTCATACTTGCTCCTCTTAACCCTTAGTGTTCTTTGTTCTTTCCACAGTGTCTTTAATCAACATCTCCCAGGAATTCCATACGCATTCCGGACGATAGGCCTCCATGCCCTGTCTTGCCTTCCGGCCAAAAGATTCCCTTTTCGCCGGATCCAGCATGAGCGCTTTCAGCGATTCCGCCAGCGCTTCCACACCATCCTCTGCCAGGTATCCGTTTTCACCGGACACAATCAGTTCATTCACCGCGGGGCAGGACGCATACCCCACCGCCGGAATCCCGGCGGCCATCGCTTCTGTCAATGCCAGCGGGAATCCTTCGTGATGGCTTGGGAAAGCAAAAATATCCGTTTCTTTCCATACAGACTGCATATCCCTAGTCGTTCCTTTCAGGAAGACCTGATTTTCCAGATGCTTTCCTTCAATCAGTTTCTTCAACTTCATAACATAGGCTCTGTCATAGTCCGCGCCCCAGAAATTAACTTTCCACTGAGAAAAATCTTCTGCCAGCAGGGCAAAGGCTTCAATCAGCAGATGCTGTCTCTTTGTTCTGCCGGTAAGACGGCCTACGGAAGTAATCACATATTCTTCTTTCTTTTCTCCAGGATGTGCCTGCACTCCGGCTTCCGGAACCGCATTGGGAATTGCCGTAAAATGCTTATAGGAAAGATACTTTTCTGCCTTTGGTATAAAAGATGGAAGGAGGACCTGAATAGAGGCGCTCCGGCAAAGCATCTTTTTCTCTTCTTCCGGCGAATGCATAAAAATCTCATCTGGATCGTTATGAAGCATGGAAATAACCGGAACAGAAATCTCCGGATGGCTCAGCAGCAGTCTCCCAGTCGGTTCTCTGGATGAAATGATGACATCTGGCTTCGTCTTATCCAGAATTTTTCGGAATCCGGGCCAGAGCGGTTCCATAAGCTTATAGTTGACATTCCTTGCCTGCTCGCGGCTGAAGGGGCGAATGATTTCCCTGGCCAGTTTCAATCCCCGGCTGAGGGCCACCGCCTTTTCTCCAGGAAGATGACAGAGATTATAAAACTCCACATTTTCAGGAAGCGGGAAAAAAGGAGTCCCGTCCTTTTCATCCATCATAACCACAGTGACCTTATGACCTCTTACCGTAAAGGCCTGGGCCATATCCGACAGAACATGCTCAATCCCGCCGCTGTATCCTATGAATTTATGTAAATTGGCCAGCAATATATTCATAATCGTATCTCCCCATCAGGACAGATGATAATAAGCCTTAAACCATGCAGCAAAACGGGTCAGTCCTTCTTCCAGTGTTGTCTTCGGCTTAAAGTCAAAGTCCTTTTCAAGTTCCGATACATCCGCATAGGTCTGATAGACATCCCCTGGCTGCATAGGAAGGAATTCTTTCTTTGCCTCTGTGCCTATAGCCTTTTCCAAAATGGAGATGAAGTCCATCAGTTTAACCGGATGGCTGTTCCCGATATTATAAATCTTGTATCTATCTCCATCCTCATTCTCATCAGGCGGGCAGACAATCATACGGGAAATGCCTTCCACAATATCATCCACATAGGTGAAATCACGAAGCATTTCACCATGGTTATACACCTGAATGGTTTCTCCCTTTACCATCTTATTCGCAAATTTAAAGTAAGCCATATCCGGCCGTCCAAACGGTCCATACACGGTAAAGAAACGAAGGCCGGTCGCCGGAATCCCATACAGATGGGAATAGGTGTAGGCCATCAGTTCATCCGACTTCTTAGTAGCCGCATACAGGCTTATAGGATGATCTACAAAATCCGTAGTGCGGAACGGAGCGGTCTTACGGTTTCCATAAACAGAAGAACTGGAGGCAAACAGCAGGTGTTCTACCGGATGATGGCGGCAGGCTTCCAGAATGTTATAAAAGCCGATAATGTTGGACTGGATATATGAATCCGGATGATCAATGCTGTAACGAACCCCGGCCTGTGCTGCCAAGTTGACAACTACATCTGGCTGATACTGGTCAAAAACCTGATTCAATGCCTCTTTGTCCGCAATATCCACAGGGATAAAGACGTAAGAGCCCCCATGATTCCCAATATCCCTGATTCTGTCCTCTTTAAGATGAGGATCATAATAGTCATTCATATTATCTACCGATACGATCCGGTATCCATCATTCAATAATTTTTTAGTAAGATGATACCCGATAAAGCCGGCACCACCTGTCACTAATACAGTTTTTTCAGTCATTCTGTATCCTCCTGATAACAGACAATACACTGTTAATTATACCACAAGGACTTATATCTCTTTTGACATAAAAAGGGTTGTGAAGGATGAAAAATCATTTTTCACAACCTCTTTTTAATGTTTCACTGCGTCTGATTATTTCTGCTGCCTGCTCAGATATACCGCGTTCAGATTTTCCGGAATAACTTCCAGTTCATTTATCGCGCTGTTTACAGAAAGAGCGAGCAATTCTCTTGCTGACGAAGCACTGGTGTTCTGTTCAATCAATCGAGCCGCACTTTCATCCATCGGACTGACAATCAGACTGGATCCGTTATATTCCAGATGAAATTTGCCCATCTGGTAATGCAATGTCAGAAATACGTCCACCGTCTTCCTATGATTTTCACTTTCCATTCTGGCGTTCTTCACAGATTGGGCAGGAACCAGGTCAACTCCCTGATTCCCTGAAATTATCGCATAGGTTCCATACAACTGGTTTTCCCTGTTTTTATTCACATAATAGAATGGGATTCCCATGTCTGTGGCCTTTGTCATATTTTCAGGCCCTTCTATTACACTTGCCGGGGTCACCGTACCAATAGTTGTGCCAGTGGTAACAAGGGAGGTTCCCTCGGCATAGAGCTGTTTACCCATATTTTCGACGGATTTTTCCACATGCCCAGGCATCGGATTCATTTCTCCCATTACAATTCGTCCGGTATGTTCCATCACATGATTCAGGGACAGTACCGTACCTTCCAGAGTGAGGTAGCGTTCCTGCTCAGAACCGGCACCCCTTATCTGCCCGCCGGCCCCGGTGCTGAATTTAATCCATTCCATATTTTTCCGTCGGTCATTGCGAGCCGATTCTGCTGCATTATCATACGTGGTATTATTTCTTACCTGCATGGTCCCCGGCACATAAATCATCCTGTAATCATACCCATTGCCACCTATATAGGCCGGTCCATGAGGAACAATATCTCCTGCATATATTCCGGCAATACTTCTTGCATTAGTATTCATACGATAGAATATATCACCAGTTACAGAATCTCCATTCCTGTATCCATGGTAATATCCGCTATTTGAAGTAATCAGTTCGGACATCCCCATAATACGGGTATTGTCATTAGCTGTATACCAGGGCGGAACGGAAGTAATTTTCGCATCCCCTGGAATGTAAGAGAGAATATATATATATTAATCTGGATATCAATACAAAAAAGCTCTTTCAATCCAGTGAATTGAAAGAGCTTTTCAATGAATGGGTTGTTGTTACCCATTTTAGCTTCTACTGATTCCAAAAAGCTGTGCAGCATTATGTCCAGTAGTCTCTATGACCTCGCTTACCGGCATCTGTTTCAGCTTTGCCAGAGCCTGAGCCACATACCACACATTTTCCGGAACATTGAGTTCCCCATGTTTTTCAAAAGGTGCCTGATAAGGGCTGTCTGTTTCAATAAGTATCCTGTCCAGCGGGAGAGTGGATGCTACCTGCCGAATCCGACGGCTTCCAGGATATGTAATCGACCCGCCAAAAGAGATATAAAAGCCTGTATTTATCAGTGCTTTCGCGGTTTCCAGACTTCCACTGTAACCATGTATAACTCCGGAAACAACTCCATGTGCCTGCTTTTGTAAAAGAGAAAGTATTTCCCCATGGGCTTTTCTGTCATGAATAATCAATGGCAGATGTAATTCCCCTGCCGCCTGTATATGCCTGGAAAACCAATACTTCTGCAATTCCCGATCACAGTTCTTACTGAAAAAATCCAGTCCGGTCTCTCCCAGCGCCACCACTTTAGGTGAATGGTGTGCCAGAGAGAGAATCTGTTTCCAGTCTTCCCCGGAAACATGTTCCGTATGAAGGGGATGAATCCCCACCGCTGCAAAAATACGGCTTTCCCCTGATGCAATCTGCACTGACTGTTCTGATGTTTTTCTGTCTTCTGACGGGCAGATAATAAATCCTACCCGGCCAAGAGCTGAAGAAATCACATTCTCTGTCTGTCCCGCATACATCGCATCATACAGATGAGCATGAGAATCAACGGGAAGCATTACTTAACCCGGCTTCCTGCCGGCATATCTACGGTTGGTACAACCAGTTTGCCATCCAGTGAAGCAGCGAGAATCATCCCCTGGGATTCAATACCCATCAGTTTGGCCGGCTTAAGGTTGGCCACAAAAATCACCTGTTTGCCAATCAGTTCTTCCGGTTTATAATGTTCTGCGATACCGCTGACCACTGTTCTTTCCTCATTTCCAAGAGAAACCGTCATCTTGATCAGCTTTCTGGACTTCTTTACCTTTTCTGCCGTGAGAATCTTAGCCACCCGAAGATCAATCTTACCAAAATCATCAAAGGTAATTTCCGGCTTAACCGGTTCAATGGCTGAATTAACTTCAGGTGCCTTAGCTGCTTCTTCTTCCTTTATCTTAGCTTCAATAGCTGCTGCCTTCTTCGCTTCTTCTTCCAGGTCAATGCGCGGATAAATCGGCGCTTCCTTATGAACTATGGTACCGTCTGGAATTCCTCCCCAGGTAAGGTCAGCATAGCCGGCATCAGCAAATCCGGTGAGGCCCAGCTGGTTCCAGATTTTTTCAGCACCGATCGGAATTACAGGTTCTGCCATGAGGGCAACAAAACGCAGACCTTCACAGATATGATAAAGTACAGCCTGAAGTGCCGGGGCCTTAGCTTCATCCTTAGCAAGAATCCATGGTTCTGTCACATCGATGAACTTATTGAGGGAGCGGATATAAGCCCAGACTGCGCGGAGAGCATCGTTGATTTTCCAGTTGGTCATTCCTTCCCTGAATGCCTTAAGGGTATCTTCTGCTCCCTTTTCCACTTCACGGCATGCCGCATCAACCTTGTCATCTACAGAAGCATCTCCCTTGTTTAGTACTCCATCTTCATACTTTTCAACCATAGAAAGGGTACGGTAGAGCAGATTGCCAAGATCGTTGGACAAATCGGAATTAATGCGGTTGATAAGCCTTTCTCTGCTGAAATTACCATCCTGTCCCAGCTGGATATCATTAAGCAGATAATAACGAATGGCATCCGATCCAAATTCGCGGAGAAGTGGAATCGGATCGATGACATTACCTCTGGACTTGGACATCTTTTCCCCATCCACAATCAGCCAGCCATGGCCATATACCATTTTTGGCAGTTCAATATCAAGGCTCATAAGCATAATCGGCCAGATGATGGTATGGAAACGGACAATTTCCTTCCCTACCAGATGTACATCTGCCGGCCAGAATTTTTCAAACTTTTCCTTATCATCCATAATACCGGCTGCCGTAAGGTAATTAACCAGTGCATCGAACCATACATAGACTACATGCTTGGGATCAAATGGCACAGGAATCCCCCAGGTGAAGCTGGTTCTGGATACACACAAATCGTCCAGTCCGCTCTTTACAAACTGAATCATTTCATTACGGCGACTTTCCGGCTGTATGAATCCTGGATTTTCTTCTATAAACTTAAGCCAGCGATCCGCATATTTAGACATCTTGAAGAAATAGGCTTCTTCACTGACTCTCTGCAGCGGACGTCCGCAATCCGGGCAAACATGTTCTTCAGTCAGTTTATTTTCCGGCCAGAACGTTTCATCAGGAATACAGTACCAGCCTTCATACTTGCCAAGATAAATGTCTCCTTTATCATAAGCACGCTGGAACAACGCCTGAACGACCTTCTTATGACGTTCTTCGGTGGTACGGATGAAGTCATCGTTGGATATATTCAGTTCCTTCCACAGCTGCTTGAACATGGAGACAATACGGGTTGTGTATTCAAGAGGAGTAACTCCTTCTGCTTCTGCCTTCTGCTCAATCTTCTGGCCATGTTCATCCGAACCAGTCAGAAAGAACACTTCATCTCCATCCAGTCTGTGAAAACGGGCTTCGCTGTCCGCGATAGTGGTGCAATAAGTATGACCGATATGGAGTTTGGCACTCGGGTAATAAATAGGGGTAGTAATATAATATTTTCCTTTTTGAGACATGAAAATTCCTCCTGCTTAATTACATATTGTCATTATTATACCACGCATATACAGACAAAATATATTCATTAAACTCTCTTTATGATAGAAATTCCTGAAAAATCCGGGAGATATCTGACAATACCATCTGTCTGATATCCTTCTATTCCAAAACACATACTCTGCCGGTCCTTACCTGGCTTCTTTCATCGCACATCCTCTTCCCATAAACGGTGAATATCTGCTTATTTACAGAAAAAGAAAACCATGAACAGATCGCGCTTTAATCTGTTCATGGTTTAACATATTATGAATTTAATCTTTTAATGTTAAAAGATACTGATAAATTTCCCGGCGTGAAAGGTTATATTCTCTGGAAGTCTGTCTGGCCGCTTCTTTCAGAGGCATGTCTTCTGCCAGTTCCTGTGCACGCTTTCTCCAGTCTGATTCCTCTGACCGTTCCTGCTGAGCTTCCTCTTCTGATTTTCCTGCCACCAGAACGACATATTCTCCTCTGGCCGGTTCAGTCTCCAGTTCCTGTAATAATTCATCCAGTGTTCCCCGGGTAAATGTCTCGAACTTCTTTGTCAGTTCCCTTGCCAGTACGGCTTTGCGATTCCCCAGATGTTTACGAAGGTATTTCAGTGTAGCCTTCAGACGATGAGGCGCCTCGTAAAAAATCAGGGTCATAAACAGAGGCTCTACCTGGTCAATCAGCTTATCTGCCTTAGCTGTGGTCTTAGGCAGAAACCCGATAAATGTGAACTGACGTGCATCCAGTCCGGAAGCCACAAGTGCCGTAAGCGCCGCATTCGGCCCCGGCAGCGGAACTACCGGAACATCTTCTTCCAGAGCCAGTTTTACTAAATCAGCCCCTGGATCGGAAATAACCGGCATACCTGCATCAGAAAGTTGGGCCAGGGACATACCTTCTTTCATCTTTTCAACAAGCTTTGGCCCCGCTTCATGTTTATTGTGTTCATGATATGCCATCATAGGCGTATGAATATCCAGATGATTGAGCAGAATCCGAGTATGTCTTGTATCTTCTGCTGCAATGCAATCCACTTCCTTTAATACGGATATTGCCCGTTCTGTCATATCGGAAAGATTGCCAATCGGTGTGGGAACCAGATATAACGTTCCCTTTTCTACTTCATTCATTTTGTTTCCCCTTTCCGTAGATAACCTGGACTTCCTCTGTATAAGAGCCATCCGGATTATGCAGAAACAGTGGTGGATCCACGGTTACTTCCGGATGCCCGCCATAGCGCCATTCCAGCAGGGCCCGGGAAGCCGTATGTCCAGGTCTGGCATGTACCAGACGCAGCCGTTTGACTTCCATATGATACTCGCGACCAATCGCAATCAGATCCCCAAGCCGGTCAGCCCGGTGTACCATCGTAAGCCGTCCCCCGTACGCCAACAGATACTGGGCTGCCTGGAATACATCCCGCAGGGATGCTCCCAGTTCATGACAGGCCAGTGCTTTCCCAGGTTCACTGTTCGTATTTCCTGTACCTACTTCCCGATATGGCGGATTGACCACCACGGACTGGAAATAGCCTGACGGAAACAGGGCATTTGCCTTTGTGTAATCACAGTGAATTACCTGAATATAATCTTCCCTGTGATTCCCTTCCACATTTCTCTTAGCCAGTTCCGCCATAACCGGATTGATTTCCAGCGCTGTAATATGCCGGGCCCCCAGAGCAGACAAAAGCAGGGCTATCACTCCGGTACCCGTTCCCAGATCCACAATCCGGTCTTTAGCCCGTATATTCACATAATGTGCCAGAAGCACCGAGTCCATGGAAAAGCAGAACTGATCGGTCCGCTGGATAATCTTCATTCCGTCGCGTACCAGGTCGTCCAGCCTTTCCCCTTCTCTCAATTGCCATATATCAGTCATCGCTCTTGTCTATCTCTTTCCAGGACAGAATCTGTTCCGGCTGGTCCGGATACTGTACCTTCACCGTATGTTTCTGATGATTAACATAAACGACCTGTCCTTCGCCTTTATCTGTCATGACTTTCATGCCTACAGAAGGTTCCGGTACCACAATCCTTTTATGGCATCCGCAGCCTTTGCCCTTTATTTCTCCGCATTTATACATACCATCTTCATACCGGAGACAGCACATCAGCCGTCCGCATACCCCGGATATTTTGGATGGATTGAGAGACAATCCCTGCGTCTTGGCCATTTTAATGGATACCGGCGCAAATTCTCCCAGGAATGAGGCGCAGCATAAGGTTCGCCCACAGGGACCGATGCCAGAGACCTGCTTGGCTTCATCTCTTACGCCAACCTGCCGCATTTCAATACGGGTATGGAACACAGCGGCCAGTTCCTTTACCAGTTCCCTGAAGTCCACGCGCCCTTCCGCCGTGAAAAAGAACACAATCTTATTGCGGTCAAACGTGTATTCCACACGGAGAAGCTTCATTTTGCATTTTAATTTTTTTATCTTGTCTAGACAAATCTGAAATGCTTCCTTTTCTCTTTCCCGGTTCCTTTCTACCTGTACCAGATCCCGAGCCGTAGCCTTTCTCAGGATAGGACGCAGTTCGCCGGGATCCCCGGGGATTTCCGGATGCTTCGGGAAAATAACAACCCGTCCATATTCCATCCCTCTTGAGGTTTCCACAATGACGCCATCATCTATATTAACTTCCAGATTTTCGGAAGAGAAATAATATATCTTGCCCGCCTTCTTAAAACGGACTCCAGCTATCTTATTCACAGGTGCACCCCTTTCCTTATCCATACCATATTAACTGCCAGCATATTGATGACATCTCTCACAGAAATACTGTGCCTGAGCGCCTTTTCTGCCTTCTCCAGTATCTTCACGGCGGCTTGTGCCTTTCCATCCGCCCAGCTGGGCGCGAATTCCCGTTCTTCCTGAGTAATCAGGGAAAACATATCCGCTTCATCCGCTACTTCATTGAGCAACATAAGGTTCCTTCCTATAGCGATGCACCAGCTGAGATTTCTGAGCAGTTCCTTCCGGTTCGTTTTCGGACTGATTCCAGCCAGCCTGGTAAGCGGCATGGAATCAAAAGTCACAATTTTCCAGAAATGCTTCGCCCAGTCATAAGCGCTCTCTCCGCCGGCCCCATAAAAGTTCAGAGCGGCTCCTGGATTTCCGGCACACAGCTTATATGCTTTTTCAATGTCCTCCGGAATCTTCAGACCAGAAAACTCTTCTCTCCGCGCGATTACGAAATTCTGAAAACCGTCTCTGTCCAACGGCATAAACCGGAACAGCTCCGCCCGGGAAACCACCGTAGGCAGCATACGTTCCAGATTGTGAGAAATCAGAACAAAGAAAAGATTTTCCTTCGGTTCCTCCAGCGTTTTCAGCCACGCGTTAGCAATAGGCGCCCCCATGGTCTGCGCTTCATCAATAATGCATACATGAGGACTGTCATCAAAATGCTGTATATAATCACCCAGCTTCCGGAACTGATCAATTTGCAGAACATCGGTAAGTGGTTTCATATAAAAAACATGTGCATCCAGCATGTAAAGAAGTGATTTTTTCTCATCGTCATCCAGCCAGGCCGGCGCATTGTTTTCATTCCAGACCTTATCCGGACTGATGCGGGTAAGCGCAGCCGCCAGATCCAGGGCTGCTGTGGTCTTCCCCAATCCTTCTTCCCCGTAAAAGATGCTCGTACTGGCTATACGGTGGTTTTCAATGGCTTTGGCCCAGGCCTGTTTCACTCGTTCCTGCCCAAAGACATGTGGAAAGATAGAATTCACACTTACACCTCCATTTACACTGCTGCTATCCTATAGTTTAACACAAAACATAAAGGGAACCTATTAGTTAATCCATTAATTCACACTCTGGATATGCCGTATATACAGGGATTATCCCACAATAAAAACCACCTGAGAGGCTGGCCTCTTTTCTAATTTCAGTAAAGAGGAACTCTGTCATCTCAGATGGTTCTTTTTATAGAGGCGGGGAAACTAAACTACCCTGACCTCATCAGATTTTCAATGTGTTGACGATGGAATTGACATCTTCCACCTGATTGGCTTCGCACCACTTATGTAATTCACCGGTAATGCGAGGAATAGCGTTGGGAGAAGCCAGGGTGGCTGTCCCGACCTGAACGGTATCCGCGCCGGCAATCATGAATTCAGCGGCATCGGTACCTGTCATAATGCCTCCCATTCCGCAAATCGGGATGTGAACGGCTTTTCTTACCTGCCATACCATGCGAAGAGCTACCGGTTTAATAGCCGGGCCGGACAGTCCGCCAGTGACATTGCCCAGTACCGGGCGTCGGGTTCTCGCGTCAATGGCCATACCCATAAGTGTGTTAATCAGGGATATGGCATCCGCTCCCGCTTCTTCCACCGCTCTGGCCACTGCCGTAATGTCAGTGACATTCGGAGAAAGCTTAACGATGACCGGCAGAGTGGTGTTGCGTTTTACTTCTGCTGTAACCTGAGCTGCCACTTTGGGGTCAGTACCAAAGGCCATGCCGCCATTGGTAACGTTTGGACAGGAAATGTTGACTTCCAGTGCGCTGACGCCCTGAACGGTAAGAGCCTTCGCAGTCTTTCCGTATTCTTCCACATTTCTGCCGACCATGTTGGCAATAATCGGTACATCATACGGCTTCAGCCTCGGTAAATAGTAGGATAAGAACTTTTCTACCCCAGGGTTTTCCAGGCCGATGCAGTTCAAAACACCGGATGCGGTTTCCGCAATGCGGACCCCTTTGTTCCCTGTCCAGGGAGTAAGACCAAGCCCTTTTACAGAAATAGCCCCTACCTGATTCAGGTCCATATAATCCTTGTATTCTATGCCATAGCCAAAAGTACCTGATGCGGCAATGATTGGAGATTTCATCTTAATTCCGCAGAACTCAACGGTCATATTCATAAAACCACCTCCGCTGCATCAAATACCGGGCCATCGCTGCATACCTTATAATGGCCGCCTGCCTTTCTGTCACATACACAGGCCATACAGGTACCTGTGCCGCAACCCATCCGGCGTTCCAGGGATACTTCACACGGAACCCCGTATTCACCGGCAATTTCTGCGGTCTTCTTCATCATGATTCCCGGTCCACATACGGCTACCTGACGGACAGTGCCCTGTTTCAGCACATCCGGAAGGACGGATACGGTGAACCCTTTGATGCCATAGGAGCCATCATCAGTTGTAACAATGAGCTGCTTCAGTGTTTTCGGGAATAAATCTTTCCAGAAGACTTCATCCTTGTTGCGTCCGCCGATGACTACCGTCATCTGACCTGGTTTTGCCCGTCTTGCAGTAAACAGAATCGGTGCAATACCTACACCACCGCCTACGCCGAGAATTTCTCCTTCTTCCGGAATGGTAAAGGAAGTTCCCAGTGGTCCGAGGCAGTCAATGGTATCGCCTTCCTTCATTTCGGACATAAGCTGTGTACCACCCCCTACCACGCGGTAAAGGATTTCTACCAGTCCCTTGCCCGGTGCCGTACCGGCAATGGAAATCGGACGACGGAGCAGTCTGCTGTTGTCATTAATCTTTACATGTATAAACTGACCTGGTTTTGCCTTTTTTGCGGTCAGTGGAAGAGAAATAACCATGCGCCAGATATCCGGACCCATCTTTTCATGGCGGATGATGATTCCTTTTTCAACCATTCCTGTCATAACCTGTTACTCCTTTACATATTCCTGAATAGATTCCACATGATGGCTTGCTTCGGTATCGTCTTCAGCCATGACACGGAGAACTTCCTTAGCTGTATCCAGTGAAGTAAGGCACGGGATAGCCAGTTCTACTGCGATTCTTCTGAGATCATAGCCTTCCTGTTCAATCTGGCTGCCGTAGGAAATGGTATTGAGTACCATGTCTACCTTCCCGGACTTCAGATACTTTTCACAGTTTTCGCCCTTTTCATGAATCTTCTTAATGATTTCAACCGGAATGCCCAGGCTCTGGAAATAGCTTCCTGTACCGGAAGTGCAGACCAGCTTGTATCCCAGTTTTACAAATCCGCGGGCCAGGCTAGCGGTTTCCTTCTTATCTCTGTCGCTTACCGTGATGAGGATGCTGCCGCCTGCAGGAATCATAAGGTTAGCCGCAATGACTGCCTTATAGAGGGCTTCCTCATAGGTATGTCCAATACCCATAACTTCACCGGTGGACTTCATTTCCGGCCCCAGCCTGATTTCTACCAGCCCCAGCTTGGAGAAGGAGAAAACAGGTGCCTTAATAGCTACATAATCCTTTGGTGGAACCAGTCCAAGTGGAAGTCCGGTATCCTTCAGCGATTCACCCAGTGCTATTCTTGTTGCATATTCCACCATATTGATACCGGTAATCTTACTCATGAATGGAACTGTACGGCTGGCTCTTGGGTTTACTTCAATTACATACACACGGTCATTCACAACAATGAACTGAATATTGACCAGACCCTTTACGGACATGGCAATCGCAATCTTCTTCGTGTAATCAGCCAGAGTATCGATAATCTCTTGGCTCAGATGCTGCGGAGGATATACGGCGAAGGAGTCCCCGGAATGAACGCCGGAACGTTCAATCTGTTCCATAATTCCCGGAATGCATACATCAATACCATCGGAAATAGCATCAATTTCCACTTCACGGCCAACCATGTACTGGTCAATCAGTACCGGATGTTCATGAGAAGCAACAACGGCTTCCTTCAGGTAGGTTCTGAGTTCGTGTTCATCATATACAATCTGCATTGCACGACCGCCAAGTACATAGCTTGGACGAACGATAAGCGGATAATCCAGATCCTGTGTCTTTTCAATGGCTTCGGCTTCACTTTCCACCAGACAGCCTTTAGGTCTGGCAATGCCCAGCTGTCCCATGAGCGTATCAAAACGTTCTCTGTCTTCTGCCATATCGATACTTTCATTGGAAGATCCGATAATGCGTATTCCTCTCTTGGCCATAGGAGTAGCCAGATTGATAGCTGTCTGACCGCCAAACTGACAGATAACCCCTTCCGGCTTTTCCTTTTCAATGACTTCCATGACATCATCCACGGTAAGTGGTTCGAAGTACAGAGCATCAGATGTATCAAAGTCAGTGGATACGGTTTCCGGGTTATTGTTGATGACAATAGCCTTATGGCCAGCCTTGCGGAGTGCCCAGGATGCGTGTACTGAGCAGTAATCGAATTCAATCCCCTGGCCGATACGGATTGGGCCGGAACCAAATACGACAACGGACTTATTGCCCTGCGGCTGTACTTCATCTTCACTGCCATAGGTGGAATAGTAGTATGGTGTCTTCGCTTCAAATTCAGCGGCGCAGGTATCCACCATCTTAAAGTCCGGATGAAGGTTCATCTTCTTTTTCATGGCTCTGACCGCTTTGATGGTAGTATCGCTCAGCTTGGCAATAACTTTGTCCGGAATTTGAATTTTCTTTGCTGCCACCAGAGTTTCTTCCGTCAGACCTTCTTTAATCAGACGCTTTTCCATATGGATGATATTCTGAATCTTATACAGGAAGAACAGATCGATTCGGGTAATGCGATTAATTTCTTCCGGTTCAATTCCACGGCGAAGCGCTTCTGCAACCACAAATATACGTTCATTATCTGTTCTATGCAGGAGGCAGCGGATATCATACAGCGACTGGCTGTCCAGTTTAGCCAGATGCAGATAGCCTTCTCCTACCTCCAGAGAACGTATAGCTTTGAGAAGAGATCCTTCCAATGTACGGTCAAGTGCCATGACTTCACCGGTAGCCTTCATCTGGGTACCAATCTGGCGGTCTGCCAGAGTGAACTTTTCAAATGGCCATCTTGGGAATTTGCATACTACATAGTCGATAGATGGTTCAAAGCAGGCCTTGGTATCTCCGGTTACTGCATTTGTGATTTCATCCAGGGTCATTCCCAGAGCCACCTTGGCCGCTACCTTGGCAATAGGATAGCCGGTAGCCTTGGATGCCAGTGCAGAAGAACGGCTTACACGCGGATTTACTTCAATGACATAGTACTGATTGGAACGGGTGTCCAGCGCGTACTGTACGTTACATCCACCTTCAATGCCCAGGTAGCGGATAATGTTGATAGACGCGGTACGAAGCATCTGGAACTGTCCATCGGTCAGTGTCTGAGTCGGTGCCACTACGATGGAATCGCCGGTATGAACGCCTACTGGGTCGACATTTTCCATGCTGCAGACGATGATGCAGTTATCTGCGCTGTCGCGCATAACTTCATATTCAACTTCCTTCCAGCCGGCTACGCTTCGTTCAACCAGAATCTGGTTAATCGGAGACAGTTTCAACCCGCGGTTGGCGATTTCTTCCATTTCATAACGGTCATGGGCAATGCCGCCGCCGGTTCCCCCAAGGGTGAAGGCCGGGCGGATAATTACCGGATAGCCAATGCTGTCGGCAAACCTGACAGCTGGTTCCAGCTCTTCAAAAATTTCACTTTCCGGAACCGGCTGATGGATTTTTTCCATGGCTTCCTTGAACAGTTCTCTGTCTTCTGCATGCTTGATTGCGTGAAGAGAGGAACCCAGCAGCTTTACGCCGTACTTTTCCAGTACACCGGCTTCTGCCAGCTGAACCGCCATGTTAAGACCTACCTGACCGCCCAGGGTGGCCAGCAGTGCATCCGGTCTTTCCTTCTTAATAACTTCGGTTACGAACTGCAGAGTGATTGGTTCGATATACACAGCGTCGGCAATATCCGAATCGGTCATAATCGTGGATGGATTGCTGTTTACCAGAACAACTTGCATACCTTCTTCCCGGAGGGAACGGCATGCCTGAGTACCAGCATAGTCGAATTCAGCAGCCTGGCCGATTACGATTGGGCCAGATCCAATGACCAGTACCTTTTTTACATCCGTTCTTTTCATTTCCTGTTCTCCTCCATCATCTGTGCAAATTCCTTAAACAAATAGAAATTATCTGTCGGTCCCGGTGCGGCTTCCGGATGATACTGTACAGCCTGAATTGGCAGAGTCTTATGACGGATACCTTCAATGGTTCCATCATTTACGCTGCGCAGTATAACTTCCATACATTCCGGCAAGTCCTCATCAGATACGGCATAGCCATGGTTCTGGCTGGTGATGTATACGCGGCCTGTACGCAAATCTTTGACCGGATGGTTGGCTCCTCGATGTCCAAAAGGAAGCTTAAAGGTCTTAGCGCCCAGAGCTATGGAAATCAGCTGCAGACCCATGCAAATACCGAAAACCGGCTTCTTGCCGATAAGTTTCCTGACTGTTTCCACGATTTCCGGCACATCCTGCGGATCCCCTGGTCCAGGGCTCATGAAAATGCCATCCGGATTGATGGACAGGAGTTCTTCTGCCGGTGTGAAAGCGGGGAATACATGTACAGTGCAGTCATTAGCTGCCAGACTCTTCAGAATATTCTTTTTCAGTCCGCAGTCCACCAGCGCCACCTTATACTTGCCGTCACCATATACATAAGGATAAGGAGTAGTTACTCTGGAAATCTGATTGTGATGCATGGACTGACCAAGCAGTTCCCTGATTTCATCTTCCGTTCTGTCAGCTCTTACGATAACTCCCTTCATAACCCCGTGTTTTCTCAGTTCGCGGGTTACCGCACGGGTATCCACATTATAGAGGCAGGGTACATGATATCTTTCAATGAATTCAGTAATGGTTCCCTTGCACTCCCAGTTGCTCGGGTGTTCGGCAATCTGGTCCACTACATATCCAGCAGCTGCCGGTTTGGCTGTCTGCATAAATTCATCATTAGCACCATAGTTGCCAATCAGCGGATAGGTCAGTGTCAGAATCTGCCCTTCATACGAAGGATCTGTAAAACATTCCTGATAACCTGTCATCCCTGTATTGAAAACCAGTTCACCAAAGCCTTCTACATTTCCTAAAAGAGTACCTTTGAAACGGGCTCCGTTGGCGAGTACTAATAAGCCGTTCATTTCAATACCGTCCCTTCCTTCATAACCACTTGTCCATCAACTAAAGTAAGTACTGCCTTTCCTTTCAGCGTAATGCCTTCATAAGGAGTAAACAGTGTTTTTGTATATAAACCCTTTCCATGAACTGTCCATTCATAGTCCGGGTTAATAACCGTAATATCCGCCGGTTTTCCAGCGTCCAGTATGCCGCCTTCCACTCTCAGAAGTCTGGCCGGATTTGTACTCATCAGTTCCACAATCCGGTCAATGGACAGACGGTGGGTGTGATAAAGCATGGTGAGGACAGAACCCAGAGACGTTTCCAGCCCTGCGATGCCATTCGGCGCGCAGCAGAAAGGCACATCCTTTTCCTCATTGGCATGCGGCGCGTGGTCTGTAATAATCGCATCAATTGTCCCGTCCAGCACGCCTTCAATCAGTGCCTGTCTGTCTTTTTCCGCGCGGATAGGCGGTGCCATCTTATAAACCGGTTCGTAGCCCTTCAGATAGTCATCCGTGAAATAGAGGTGCTGCGCGGTTACTTCTGTAGTCACACGGCTTCCTCTCTTTTTGGCCTGACGGATAAGTTCCACCGCACGGGCAGAGCTTACATGGGCTACATGAAGATGGCATCCGGTAAGTTCGGAGAGAATAATATCTCTGGCTACCGCGATATCTTCCCCTGCCGCCGGGCGGCCGGTAACACCCATGCAGTATGAATTGGTACCTTCATTCATAAATCCCTGACGGCACATGGTCATATCTTCTGCATGGTCAATAATCATCTTATCGAGCATATCGGCATATTCCATAGCGCGACGCATAAAGTCTGCACTCTCCACATACCGTCCATCATCCGAGAATGCTACAGCGCCTGCTTTAGCCATGCCACCCATGCCGGAAAGCTGTTTCCCTTCCAGTCCTTTGGAAATCGCGCCGATAATGTTTACCTTGACTACCCCGGATTCTTCCACCCGTTTCTGAACGGATCTCAGTACGGTAGCGGAATCAATTACCGGGCTGGTATTGGCCATAGTGGCTACACGGGTTCCCCCGCCAGCGGCAGCGGCCTGGGTCCCTGTGTGAATATCTTCTTTTCCTGTCTGTCCCGGTTCGCGGAGATGTACGTGCATATCAATCAGCCCAGGAGTGACAAAACATCCGGTGGCATCATACACTTCAGCTCCCTGCTCATCCGCATGGCCGCCCAAGGAAACAATCTTCCCGTTTTCGACTACCACATCCCCCTGTTCATGCTGTCCTCTTGCCGGATTTACGATGGTTCCGTTTTTAATTATGAACTTCAATTTCTTTTCCCTCCGTAAGAATCAAATACAGCATCGCCATACGAATTGCTACCCCGTTTCTGACTTCTTCCTGAATCCAGGAGCGTTCATCATAGGCTAAATCTTCTGAAATTTCCACGCCGCGGTTCATCGGACCCGGATGCATGACAATAGCTCCCGGTTTTGCCAGGGCCAGGCGTCTGCGGTTCAATCCAAACAGGCCGGAATATTCTGAAAGGGACGGGATAAAGCCGCCGGCTGCCCTTTCCAGCTGTATACGGAGTACATTAATAGCATCTGCGCCATCCAGCGCTTCTTCCATAGAATCATCCACAGTGCATCCCAGAGCTTCCAGTTCCTTTGGCACAAGCGTCCTCGGCCCGTACAGGTGGACATCCGCCCCCATTTTGGCAAAGCCGATAATATCGCTCCGGGCTACCCGGGAGTGCAGAATATCACCTAAGATGACATATTTCATTCCTTTCAGTGAAATTCCTGCTTCCCTTACGGTAAACATATCCAGCAGCCCCTGAGATGGATGCGCGTGCGCGCCATCCCCCGCATTGATTACCGGAGGGATTGCCACCCGTGGACTCCCTGCCCTGGATACAAAAACAGCAGCCCCTTCTGACGAATCGCGAATGACTAACGCGTCGACTCCCATAGCGGATAAAGTCAACGCTGTGTCTCTTACGCTCTCACCCTTCGTCATAGAGCTGCCCGATTTGGAAATATTAACAACATCAGCACCTAAATACTTAGCTGCCAATTCAAAAGAACTTCTTGTTCTGGTAGATGCTTCAAAAAATAATGTAGCAATAGATTTACCTCTCAAAACATCAAGTTTCTTGTTTTGAGAAATAACAATGTTCTTCATCTGTGCCGCCACTTGAAGAATTCGTTCAATCTCTGCGGAACTGAGTCCTTCCAAGGATACTATAGATCTGCCTTTCAATGACACGTTATGGTCCCTCCCTGCCACATTACACCATAGGATACCTGAATATTGATATAGATATCTGAATATTGATATAAATAGAGATTTCAACCATTGTAAAACATACCTTTGCTTTTTTCAAGTTAGAATCAGGCAAAGATATATTCTTTTTACTTCTGGATTTCCACCCGGTCTTTCGCGGATACCTCATGTCTGTCCGCGCGGTTAACCGCTTCCGTAATAGCGCGTTTAAACGACCCCGGAATTTCATTGATTCCCAGCTGAAGTCCGAATGCCCGACCTATGATAACACCTTTATTCCCATAAAGCCAGGCAAAATAATAAAAAGTAAGTGCCTTCTCCGATCTTACGGATATATTTTCCAGTTTTCTCGGGGCAAATTCTGATTTGGGAATCTGAAGCTTCTGGCAGGCCTTCTTAATAAGAGCCTGCGGCACATAGGTGGAATCCGGCGCAACCGTTTTCACTACATTCAGAAGGAGGTGCGACTTTCTCTGTGTTACACAGGATTTCACAACATCCATTTCATAGCAGATATTATCGGTGTAAAACACATGAGATTGTCCATGTTCTGCCATAACATCCCTGTCGTACAGGCATACCGTAGGAATATGGAATTCACAGAGCAGGCGGCTTATTTTAGATATGGAACTTTCTCCACGGGCATTAATCAGGCAGATTCCATGATAATCAAATCGCATTCCCATGGTGATTGCGAAGAAAGGAAACGAACCATATTCTGTTTCCCCTTCCACAATGAGAGCACAACGGGCATACATTGCCTCTTTTACTTCAGGGAAATGCATAATCAGGTGTTTTTCAATTTCCTTATCGAATTTAAAGGACGCTCCGCATGCCGCGCTGACTCCTGCCATCCGGTTTCGATACAGCCGGATAATGCAGCGATAATCATCCACCAGCGCATCCGTAGAATGAGTAACAATGAAAAGCTGACCATCAATTCCATCCACGTCAAGCACTGCCTTTATCAGTTCGCAGAACAGAGATTCCCGATTAGATAAAATAGAATGAAGGAAACTGATCATCGCCCTTTGCAGATAAGGATGCAGCTGTATTTCTGGATCATCTATGCTCACTGCAATAGGCAAATATTTCTTGCCATCCCGTCCGGTAATTATCAGATCCTGAAAAGGAATAGACCGGCTTTCTTTCTTCCTGATCATCTCACTGAGCAAATGCCCTCCAACCGCCATCATCAGCTGGGTAACAGAGCTCTCCTCTTCCTGCGGTGTAAAATAGATGGTATTGATAATCAGCAATGCGGCTGCACGCGGGTTTTCCGGCAATTTCAGATTTATTCCCTTTTTATGAAAATAATCTTCGGCTCTTGCATAATTATCTTTATTCCCAGACAATATCAGGGAAAACGCATCATGAAGGCGCTTAAATTCCTGATCCGACACAATGTTACGAGGAACCGCTTCCAGAGAAAGATTAATGTAAAACATGCTTCGCACATATTCCAACGGAAGCTGATTGCCCGTCTTCAGATCATATAACCGGGGAACTACTTCCGTTACCTTCTGTTCCAGAGAAATTTTAAGTTTTTCTCCCGATGACATATCAGCCATAGACAATTCAATAGCCACGCGGATTGGCAAATCTGGGTCCTTAAAATCGCTTTCCACAAATCCCAATCCCTGAGTAACCGTCTTTAGCAAAGCCAGAAAATTGGTCTTCCCGATATTATTGTCTCCTACAATAAAGTTCATGCTGTCATCAAATGTAAGAGTTATCATATGGAATGTACGATAATTTTCTATTTTCATAAAGGATATATACATAGGTACTCCTTTCAGAGTGTCATGTCTTACTATATTTTTACTTATATTTATATTATAGGTGTTGTCAGAATGTATTGCCAGTGTAAACAACAGCCGACACAATTAGTCGCAACGGTTTTATTTATTCCGGGCTCAAATGCCAATTCATATGCTCATACAAATTTGTACATCAAAAAGAGGACTGTGATGCTTTGTTTTGCATCACAATCCTCTGGAAATATATCTCTGATAAATTATTTCAGGTAAGGATCTTCATCCGTATTCCGATTATTTAAAATAGAGTCCAGTGTCTTCATCGGGCACTTTGGTCCGCACATAGTACAGGTCTGCTCCTCTTCTGGCTGGCTGCTTTCCCGGTAAGCCTTTGCCTTTTCCGGGTCAATGGCCAGAGGTATCATCCGCTTGAAATCCACTCTTCTTCTGGCCCAGCTCATCTCCTCATCCCACTGTGCGGCTCCCGGAACCTTTTTAACGATATCCGCCGCATGGCAGGCTATTTTGGAAGCTACGATACCTTCATGAACATCCTGAATATCAGGAAGTCTCAGATGTTCTGCCGGGGTAACATAGCACAGGAAATCCGCTCCGCAGGCTGCGGAAAGTGTACCCCCGATAGCTGCCGTAATATGATCATAGCCAGGCGCCACATCAGTGACAATTGGTCCCAGTACATACAGCGGAGCACCATGACACAGCTTTTTCGCTACTTCCACATTCATCCGTATATCATTGAGCGGCATATGTCCCGGGCCTTCCACCATAACCTGTACTCCGGCCTTACGCGCGCGCACAACCAGTTCCCCCAGCGTAATCAGTTCAGCAATCTGAATGGCATCGGTTGAATCATGACCGCATCCGCTTCGGCAGGCATCCCCTAAGGATATGGTTACATCATAGGTGCGACAGATATCGAGGAGCCTGTCGTACTGTTCATAGAAAGGATTTTCCTTCCCTTTAATCATCATCCAGGCAAACAGAATGGAGCCGCCACGGGATACCAGGTTGGTAATACGTTTATTCCGCATAACATGACCGGCCACTTCCCGGTTGATTCCCGCATGAATGGTCATAAAATCAACACCGTCTTTTGCGTGCTGTTCCACTACCTGGAACAGGTCATCCGCTGTCATATCTTTCAGCGCCTTCCCAAGTGCGCCATCCACATCATACATGGGGACTGTCCCAATAGCCGCCGGGCTGTTTTCAATAAGCCAGTGCCTGAACCCCGCGGTTTTTCCATAGCAGGATAAATCCATAATGGCTTCCGCCTTCAAACGCCAGGCCAATCTGGCCTTTTCCTGTTCTACAGAATAATCATGACAATCTTTGGACACGCCAAGATTGACATTCATTTTAGTACGAAGTCCTTCCCCTATGCCATAAGCATGCAGGGACCGGTGATTTTTATTGGCCGGAATGACGATATGACCTGCTTCCACGCCTTCTCTTATCTTTTCCGCATCTATATGCTCATCTTCTGCCACCTGGCGCATTTCTTCTGTAATAATGCCCTGTTTGGCCGCTTCGAGCTGTGTCATAATATCTCCTTCTCCGTCTGATAATCAGACAAATAAAAAAGCCTGCACAAAGCAGGCTGACAGCCATCCTATATGGCCATCCCATAGCTTTGCTTCCTTACGTCAGTATGAACTGCTTCAAGTTCGAAGGGTCGGTTTACACCTCTCAGCCTTGCGGCTCCCCCAGCAATCTGCAATAGGTTATTCTGTTTTTCTGTTATTCGTACTTATCGAAATCAACAGTGTTCAGGATTTCCTTAAGCTTCATCAGCTCTTCCTTATTTAAGGTAATCCCCTTAGTCATAGAGCTGTGATCTTCATTCCAGGAACGAATGTCAAATTTCGGTGCATGGTTATTCCAGCTGGTGTAGGTCAGCTGCTTCTTCCAGCCCTTGCTTTCGGACAGGTTCCCGATTTCTTCATGAATTTCTACTTGAATCTGTGCCATTGTATTCACCCCTCTGTTACAGAGAGCCTGTAAATGCTCCCAGTTAATCACGCTCATGGTAGCACAACCATATTATCAAAAGCAAATTTCATTGCATCTGTTCTACAGAAAAAGGCTGTGGCCGGTATCTTTTTAACCAACGTAAAAAGTGAAAACCTGTTTAACCTCAGGTTTTCCATCAGTAAAACAGGTTCTCAGTTCCCATCCCAGGGATTATTTTACAAAGTTAGTCGCAAACACCGGCTGAATCTGACGTTCGTCCAGAGGTTCTGCCGCATGACCAACAGCCAGTCCGCAGATTGGCACAGCCCCTTCCGGTAATTCTGCCATCTTCTGCCATTCCTTTTCTCCCTTAATGGCATTAACCATACCGAAGATATACACAGCACCAAGGTGCAGATCCGCCGCCTTCAGATGCATATTTTCCATAATGCAACCTGCATCCTGACCGACAATCTTCTGAATGGCATCCTTTGTGGCGCTCACAAGGATAAAAGCAGGTGCCCCATACAGCGGATTATTATCTTTTCCTGTGACCTTTCTGGCTGTATCCACCATAAGAGCAAGCAGCTCCGGACGGGTTATTACCGTCAGATGATATCCCGCAAAATTGTGCATCCCCACCGGCGCACGATAGGCTGCGTTGAGAATTGCCTTCAGCTGTTCTTCACTTACCGGTTCATCCGTATAGGCGCGTACCGCCTGACGAAGAGATAATACCTTTTCAAAATCCATACAGTTCATCCTTTCTACACTTAACCACTATTCTTTTGTTTCCTTTCAATATATGCTATGATTTTCTTCTTATCCGATACAGGAATATACATCCCTTCAATAGAAATCTGAGCCACCCCTCCTTCCTGCTGTGTACCTATATACAGGATTTTCCAGTCATCAGAAAATCCTATTATCTTCTTATAGGAAACCGGCAGATAGGATGGATGAATCCAATAAGCCCATGCTCCTTTTTCCAGCGGTATCTCCCAGAAGGGAACGGCAACCAGCAGTGCCTTTTCCGTAACCAGCATAACCGGCCGATGGACAGCATTAATGCGCCAAAGAGAAAAACCCAAAATAATCACCCCGGCAATAATGCCTGCATACCCTTTATCGGCAAAATAAAGAATAGCTGCTACACCAAAGAGTGAATACAGAAGAGAAACTGATACCACAAGGGACCTGGTACGACAGGCAGTATACAGTATATTTCCATATATTTCTTGTTTATAGAAATCCATAGTTACCACCTCATCCCGTGTACGATTCGCCTTCGTCTATATTTTATCACAGAACCACCACTCCTATCGTCTGTTTCCCGCTGCCGCCATGTCTTTTCATGAGCATCTCACGCCGGGTATGATAATATAAAGAAATATACAGTAATTCACAGGGAGAATAATATGATTATAGGAATAACCGCAGAGTGGAACCCTTTTCATCTGGGTCACGCTTACATGGTAGAATATCTAAAGAGGGAATATCCGGATGCCCGTCTGCTGGCCGTAATGAGCGGCCCTTTTGTACAGCGCGGTGAGCCTGCACTTTTTGATAAGTGGGCACGCGCTTCCTGGGCTGTACAGGCCGGAGTCGATGCCGTACTCGAACTGCCGGGCACCGCTGCCCTTCAGAGCGCGGATCGTTTTGCCGAATCGGCAGTGCTCCATCTTCATACCCTGCACTGCACGCATATTGCCTTTGGCACAGAATCCGCAACGGTCCAGGAACTGCAGGAAGCGGCTCGATGGGCTGCCAGTGATGAATACCTGTCAGTACTTCACTCCTTTCTGAAACAGAGACTGCCTTACGGACAGGCTATGACCGCCACTATGCGTTCCCGTTTTCCAAAGCTGGCTGAAAAGCTAATACTCCCCAATAACCTGCTGGGCTTCCGCTATGCCTCAGCCATTGTCCGGCACAAGCTTCCCATTCAGATTATTGCCATTCCCAGAAAGGCGGAAGGGACGGTCTCCGCTACCGCCATAAGGGAGCAGCTGCTTTCCGGTCATTTCATGGAGTATCTTCCTGATTTTGTTCAGCAGGATGTGAAACGCCTGCTGGCTTCCAGGCATTACACAGACTATAAGCGATATGAAGAAGCCTGCCTTCTCCGCAGCCGCTTCCTTCCCCTGAAAGCTCTCAGTGACAGCGGTCTGTTTTCCGAAGGTCTGGAACACCGCTGGTTCTCATGCATGAAATCCGGAAATTATGAAAATGCCCTTCTGAAGATAAAAAACAGAAGATATCCTTACCGCCGGCTTAAACGCATCGGCGCGGCACTGCTGCTGTCCCAGGGTCAGGGTCCGTCCCCCTACGCATCTATGCATCAGCCGGCCTTTCTCCGCCTGCTGGCTATGAAAAAAGGGGCAGGCTGTTTATTAAAGGATCCTCGGATTCCCATTATTGTCAGTGAAGCCAGAGCCGCGCGGACCCTTTCTCCCAATATACGAACCGCGCTCCTTCAGGAGTGTCTGGCAGAAGATATCTTTTCTTTCTGTCAGGAGGAGGAAGGATTCCGCCAGGCCGGAATGAATTACTACCATTCACCGGTCATTTTATAAGCCAATGTCAGCTTTTTCTTTATCTGCGCTTTACAATGTGGAAAAATACACGTATTATTAATAAATAGCGCCTTCAGGTGCAAATTATATAAAAAGGTGAAAAATATGAATTTTAATGGAGAACCAGGGATTCTATGGGCCTTTGTGCTCTATCTGGCCGTCATGATTGGTATTGGCCTCTACTATTCCCGCAAACAGAAAAGTTTATCGCAGTATATTCTCGGGGACCGCAGTCTTGGACCGTGGCTCACCTCGTTAAGCGCAGAAGCTTCCGACATGAGCGGATGGATGCTTATGGGACTTCCAGGGTATGCTTATCTTCACGGGCTATCCGCTTTCTGGACAGCCTCCGGATTAATCCTGGGCACCTGGGCCAACTGGGTACTGACCGCTAAACGTCTTCGTACATATACGGAAATTGCAGATAACAGCCTGACCATTCCGGATTACCTGTCCAACCGTTTTAAAGATAAGAAAAATATCCTGCGCTTTATCTGCGCCATCTTCATTATGATATTCTTCATTATCTATACATCGTCCGGATTTGTTGCCGCAGGTAAACTCTTCAATACCATATTTAATATTCCATATACTACCGCATTGCTTATCGGTACATTTGTTGTGGTATTTTATACGTTTCTTGGCGGCTTTGGCGCCGTAGCCCTTACGGATTTCGTACAGGGAACCATGATGTTCTTCACTGTGCTGTACGTACCTATCGCCGCTACCTTTGCACTGGGCGGACCAGCCCCCACATGGCATGCGCTGGCAAAAGAAGGCTCTGATTTCTTCTCCCTTCTTCCCCCCTCTTCCTCCGGAATGGCCAATCTGATCCTGTTCCTTTCCTGTGCCGGCTGGGGCCTTGGATATTTTGGCCAGCCGCACATTCTGGTTCGTTTCATGGCCATTGGCAATCCAGATGATCTTAAGAAATCAACTCGAATTGCCATGGTATGGGTAATCATTTCCCTTATGGCTGCCATTGCCATGGGCATTATAGGAAAGGCTTTCCTTACAACACCACTGGAAAATGCAAATGCAGAACGTGTATTTATCATCATGTCACAGCAGCTGTCCACACCATTCTTTACCGGTATTATCTGGTCAGCCATTCTCGCAGCCATCATGAGTACCGCGTCCTCTCAGCTTCTGGTTACCGCGTCCGCAGTAGCCAAGGATCTGTATCAGCCGTTCATCCATAAAGGAGCCTCTCAGAAAGAACTCCTTCTGGTAAGCCGTATCACTGTGCTGGTGGTAGCCCTCGTCGCTATTTTCCTTGCCTCTGATCCTAACAGCTACATTTTCCAGATTGTATCCTATGCCTGGGCAGGATTCGGCGCCTGCTTCGGCCCGGCCATCTTGTTATCCCTGTACTGGAAACGGATGACTCTCCGCGGTGCCTATGCCGGCGTTCTTGTTGGTGGAATCACCGTGTTAATCTGGAGACAGTTCCAGTGGCTCGGCCTGTACGAACTGGTTCCAGGATTCCTGCTTTCTGCCCTTTCCATCATCGTGGTCAGTCTCCTGGACAAGGCTCCGGATATGGATATTCAGAACAAATTTGATGAAATGGTTTCCCGCTTATAATTTTATTTTCTGATACTGGAATATGACCAGGTTGATATCAGCCTGGTCATATTTTTGCCTTTTATTCTTGATAAATTCAGTCAATTTTTAAATTGCATACTTTTGCTATTAATTTTTATGCTATAATATGAAAGTATCAGTTTTTACAAAGAATACAATTTCTTTTTTATATCAGGAGAAAATACATGATTTACGAACGCGAAATCTATTTAACTGACCCTGCTGAAAAAGCAAAAGTTGTTGAATTTCTGAACGGCTTTGGTCTAACCTTTACAGGAAATATCGAATACACTATGGGTCTTTTTTCCGATGGTGAACTGGTAGGTACCGGTTCCCTTGGCGGACGGGTTATGCGTGATATCGCTATTAAGGAATCCTTCCAGCACAAGGGACTCACCCACCGTATCATCCGCAATCTGAAATCCGAATCCATGAGACGTGGTATTGTAGGCAATCAGATTTTTACCAAGCCTCAGAATGTTCCGGTATTCGAACATATGGGCTTCAAATGCGTAGCGGTAGCTGAACCGTATGCGGCACTTCTGGAAAGCGGTCAGGATACGCTGGAAGATTATCTGACACGTATCCGTTCCCTCCTTGGCTCCGGCGAAGGCAAGAACCGCGGCGCCATCGTTATGAACTGCAATCCGTTCACCCTGGGACATCGTTCCCTGGTGGAATATGCGCTCAATAACTGCGATGAAGTCATCATTTTTGCGGTACAGGAAGACCGTTCCGTATTCCCGTTTGCTGACCGTTTCACCCTGATTAAGCAGGGCGTTAAGGATATGCGCGGAGTACAGGTAGTAAGCGGCGGTGATTATATTATTTCCAACGCTACTTTCCCAACCTACTTTATCAAGGGTACGGAAGAATTAAGCGCGCAGACTACACTGGATGCCACCATTTTTGCAACCAGAATTGCACCGGCTCTCAATATTTCTGTCCGCTTTGTCGGTGAAGAACCGTCTGACAAGACCACACTGGCTTACAACGAAGCTATGCGTCGTGTTTTCAGCAACAACGGCATTGACTTCAAGGTCGTACCACGTGTACAGAAGGGCGATCAGGTCATCAGCGCTTCCGCTGTACGTAAAGCACTGGCAGACAACGATATGGAAACCATCCGCCGCATGGTTCCAAAGACAACCCTCACCTATTTCTCCATCGAAGAAGGCAAGCGTGTAATTGAAAGAATCAAACTGGAAGATAAGATTAAGGAATTACAGGCTAAGGAAAAGGCGGAAAAAGAAGCTGCCTCTAAGAAAGTAGAAGTAGAAGCTAAGAAGGCTAAGAAGTAAGTTAGACCATCGATAGGAAATATCCCCCATTTGTCTGAATGGGGGATATTTTTATTTCTTATATGCCAGACAGGCGTTCACTGTGAAGAATGTCCCATTCCTCTGTCTATAGACTCATGAAATACATCCCAGACCTGTATCCCCTTTTCCAGGCAACAAAAAAGAGGATTGTGGAATTCCACAATCCTCACCTTCTGCTTATTCAGCTACCGGGTAAACGCTTACCTGTTTCTTGTCTCTTCCCAGACGTTCATAGTGAACTTTGCCGTCTGCGAGAGCGAACAGAGTGTCATCCTTGCCGATACCTACATTCAGGCCTGGATGAATGTGTGTGCCTCTCTGACGAACGAGAATATTGCCACACTTAGCAATCTGCCCATCATGCATCTTGGTTCCGAGACGCTGGGAACGGGAATCACGGCCGTTCTTAGTGCTGGAAACCCCCTTCTTATGGGCGAATAACTGGAGATCAAACTGTAACATGAAATTCACCTCCTAAGGTTTTTCATTTTAATCCGTTCTGGAAATTGTTGTTGAACTTTACTAAGACCTGCAAGCATTGTCTGTATAACCGCTTCTGTATACCTGTCGGCATTGTCGCCAATGTCCACCAGCAGATATCCGCTTCGGCTGTCATATCTGCCTTTTACATGTAATACATCCTGCAGTCCAAAGGCGCATGTCAGGCTGATAGCTGACACAGACGCACAGACAATATCATAGCCAAGCTGGGAATCCTCCGCATCTGCGTGTCCCGTTATACGGAACCTGCATATATGTCCTCCCTGCTTACGCCAAGTCTCTACTGTAATCATTAGCCTTCAATCTTTTCGATTTCAACCATGGTGTATGGCTGACGATGACCCTGACGACGACGATAGTTGGACTTAGCCTTGTACTTGAAAATACGGATCTTGCTGCCCTTGCCGTGTTCAACTACCTTAGCGGTAACCTTAGCTCCTGCAACAGTTGGCTGGCCTACCTTTGTTTCGTCTCCGGAAACCAGAAGAACTTCGTCGAAGCAAACTTCTTCTCCTACCTGAGCGTCAATCTTTTCTACGGAAATCTTCTTGCCTTCTTCTACACAATACTGCTTTCCGCCAGTTTTGATAATAGCGTACATATGTGCACCTCCTTATACTATACTCGCCAATTCGGGCACTCTTTAAAGAGTTTACGGGCCTTTCTTGTGCGGTTGCGTCACAGCACTTCTGTACGATGACTTTATTATTATATCTACTAACCCCTGTTCTGTCAATGAAAAAATCAGAAATTCTTCGATAATACCGGAATAAATTAAGATAGCGGCGTTTTTCCCCTGCCCTTTATGCGAACCATGCATTACTTTTATTTTCTAACCGCTTTTTGATATAATATACATTGTGTGAATATTATTTTTATATCTGTTAAAATCAGATGTTTCCATGAATTATACAAAGGCATATGAAGGACTGACTTTATGAGTAATTATGTAGGTAGACACATTTTACTGGATTGTTATGGCTGCAACAAAAACCAGGTAAACTCCAGAGACGCATTAATTTCTATCATCCATGAAGTGGCTAAAACCATTCATACCCCAATGAATCACATCCAGGAATTTGGCAACGATGATGAAATTATTATCACCGGTTTTGGTGATCACGCCCATATCTGCATTGATGCCTATCCAGTGCTTAATTATGTAGCCGCTGACGTTTATACCTTCACTTCTGGAATCAATCCTAATCAGGCTATACGTATTACCCGTAAAACCCTGAAGGCTGAAAAAATAAGAGCCACCTCTGTCCGCCGGGGCAACATAGACGCCCACCCGGATATGAAGCCTACGACCAAATCCAAAACTACAACCATCCGTAAAGTCAAAAATATGGGCAGACAGATTAACAAGGCAAGAAAGAAATTTGTTTCCACCATTAGAAAACAGAATATATAAGGCAAAACGGACATCACCTCGAATAATACTGCGTACGCATTTCCTCAGTATCATTCACCCAAAAGGGGCAGGAAGTAAAGAATCAGACAAAATTGATTCTTTGCTTCCTGCCCTTTTGTATTTATTTCAGACAGGCTGAACGATTCTTTTCAATGCCCGTCTCCATAACATTCTTCCTTGTTCCGTCCATTCCCAGCCACCTTATAAACTTTCCAAAATTCACTACATAACATAAGACCTTTCTGTCTCATAGTACAGCAATCTCCATTTCCAGAAACCTGCTGATTGACACGTAAAAAAGGAAGTGAAAAATGATTTCTCATTATTTCACATCCCCTTTAAACCTGTAGATGAATATATAGTATTAGATCACAGAATCTGTAATCATTCTCTCAGTTTACAGCCGTTCTTTTCCAGATCATCCACAATCTTCTTAATCCATGTATCCACATCGGAGTCAGTCAATGTGCGGTCCGGAGCGCGGAATGCGAGGGAATAAGCCATGCTCTTGTATCCTTCCGGAACCTGCTTGCCCTGATAGAGGTCAAACAGTGTGAGGGATTCCAGATGCTTGCCGCCGCGCCTGGTAATGATAGATTCCACATCGGCATCAGACAGTTCTTCAGGAACCAGAATAGCCAAATCGCGGGCAGATGCCGGGAACTTCGGAATAGGCTGGAATGCCACTTCACCGGAAATATAGTCATTCAGTTCTGAAAGAGACATGCTGAATCCATAGACTTTCTGCTTAATATCAAAGTTATCAAGTACCGCCGGATGCAGTTCGCCAAAGGAAACCAGTACCTTGCCGTCCTTAACAAAATCAGCAGAAACGCCAGGATGGAATACCGGGCAAACACTTCTCTGAATGTCGTAATCGGTAATACCCAGCTTAGCCAGAACATTTTCAACAATGCCCTTGATATCAAAGAAATCATACGGACGGTGATCGTTCGGATAACCTTCTTCACTGACCGTACCGGAGAGAAGCGCACTTACACGGTTATCTTCCACAGGAAGTTCAGTCAGCGGCAGAGCCTTTGGATAATATACCCGTCCGATTTCAAAAATGGAAACTTCACTGTTCTTCTGTGCCAGATTATATTTCAGTGTATGAATCAGGCCTGGCATCAGTGTGGTACGCAGATCCGGGTATTCTTCAGAGATAGGATTCATAATCGGAATCGCATTAAACACCTTATGTGTTTCCGGATAATTCAGTCTCTTCAGATCATCCTTATGCATAAAGCTGTAATTGAGTACCTGGGACAGGCCGCTGTTGATCAGCGTATCTTCGATAAGCATAGATGCTTCCTGTTCCTGGCTCATTTCGCCTTCCGCGATGGCACTCCATGGAGTGGTAATCGGAATGTTGGCATAGCCGTAAGCACGGGCTACTTCTTCTGCCAGATCATGACGACCTTCTACATCCAGACGGAATTCCGGAACCGTTACTGCAATTTCACGGTTGTTATTTTCTACCTTGAAGTGCAGTCTGGTCAGGATATCAGTAATCTGTTCATCCGGAAGATGAATTCCAATGTAATCATTGATGGCATCGAAAGAGGTATGAATTACCTGTTCCGGCTTCGGATTCGGATATTCATCCAGCATATCAGCGGCTACTGTGCATGCGCCCTGTTCTTCCAGGATTTGACAGATACGATTGAGGGCTTCTGCTGAGCGCTTAGCGTTAATCCCCTTTTCATAACGGCCGGAAGCTTCACTGCGCAGACCAAGGCGGCGGGATGTACGGCGGATGGAAGCGCTGTCAAATACAGCGGATTCCAGCAGTACGCTGGTGGTAGATTCTGTGATTTCAGAATTTAGGCCACCCATTACCCCTGCCAGTCCTACTGCACCCTTTTCATCAGCAATAACCAGATCAGCAGAAGTCAGCGTACGCTTTTCTCCATCCAGAGTTACAAGCACTTCTCCATCCTTTGCATGGCGTAGGGTAAGGGAGTGGCCGGCAATCTTATCATAATCATAAGTATGCATTGGCTGTCCCATTTCCAGCATTACATAGTTGGCGGCATCCACAATATTGTTGATTGGTCGGATATTATTGCTTCTCAGACGGCTTTCAATCCATTCCGGAGAACGTCCAATCTTAACATTTTCCAGCAGGCGGCTGCAGAAACGGCTGCAATATTCCGGTTCTGCAATGTGAATAGAAGCGCGCCCATTAATCGATGGGCCTTCTTCCTTTACTTTTACCTCAGGGAGAGTGACCTTACGATTGAAAATAGCTCCTGTTTCCAGTGCCATGCCGACCATGCTGAAGCAATCTGCACGATTTGGAGTAAGTTCCATTTCAAAGATTACATCATCCAGGTCGAATACATGGTGGAAATCCACCCCTACCGGTGTATTGGCCGGAAGAATCATAATCCCTTCCGGTTCAGTGCCTGGATACAGATTATAGTCAAGAAGCATTTCAGAGGCAGAGCACATCATACCCGCAGACGGCAGACCTCTCAGCTTGCCCTTCTTAATCTTTACATCGCCAACCTTGATTCCGCCTGGTGCATTATGATCATGTTTAGCCGGAAGATGAGCCCCCGGTAAAGCGGCCGGAACAATCTGTCCAGCCTTTACATTATCTGCACTGGTGATAATCTGTACCGGTTCATCCTGCCCCACGTCCAGCTGGCATACCAAAAGATGCGCTGCATCCGGATGCTTTTCCACTTTGAGAATCTTACCGGTTACTACGCCTTTAATGCCAGGTGCCGGGTGAATAACATGTTCTACCGGAATGCCGTCGCATGTCAGAACCTCTGCCATGTCTTCCGGTTTGAAACCTTTAATATCTACAAGTGTACCGAGCCACTTTAATGAAACATTCATTATAGTATCTCCCCTCTGTTAAAACTGCTTCAGGAATCGCATATCGTTCTGATAGAACAGACGAAGGTCGTCAATTCCGTACAGAAGCATGGCAATTCGTTCAATACCCATACCAAAAGCAAAGCCGCTGACTACTTTCGGATCATAACCGTTCAATGTGAATACATTGGGGTTGACCATGCCGCAGCCGAGAATTTCCAGCCAGTCCGGATCATCACTGTCATCATGAACACGGGAAGAGAAGGAAATATCAACTTCTGCACTTGGTTCTGTGAATGGGAAATAGCTGGCACGGAATCTGATTCTGGTGTCTGAACCAAACAGATCCTTCAGGAATATTTCCAGTGTCCCCTTCAGGTCAGAGAACTTAATCCCACGATCTACGACCAGACCTTCGACCTGATGGAATACCGGTGAATGGGTTGCATCGTTATCCCATCTGAATACCTTGCCAGGAGCAATCATGCGGATTGGAGAATTTGGTTCATGTTTCTGCATGGTCCGCGCCTGAATCGGAGATGTCTGGGTACGAAGAAGGATATCCGGAGTAATATAGAAGGAATCCTGCATATCTCTTGCTGGGTGATCCTTTGGCAGGTTCAGGCAGGAGAAATTATAGTAATCGCTTTCAATTTCCGGACCCTCTTCTACGGAGTATCCCATCCGGGTAAAGGACTTCACAATTTCACGAAGTGCCTTATTCAGTGGATGAATGTGTCCCTTTCTCATCTGACGGGAAGGAAGGGTAATATCAATCTTTTCGCTTTCAATGCGTGCGTTAAGCATTCTTGCCTTGATTTCTTCCTTCTTCTGGCCTTCCAGTTCTTCAATTTCATTTCTGACCTTGTTAGCCAGTGCGCCCATCTTCGGTCTTTCTTCCGCACTCAGATCCTTCATGGAACGCAGAACCGCAGTAAGGCGGCCTTTCTTCCCAAGAAAAGCCACTCTGGCTTCGTGAAGCTGCTGTTCATCCATAGCCGCAGCAATTCTGGCTCTGGCTTCCTTTTCCATAAGCGCAAGATCAGAAGTCATAAATTCCATAACCTTCTGATGAAGCTGATCTGTAACTTCAGACAGCGCTTCCTGCTGTTCTTTTTCCATCTTTTTTACTTCGCCAAGAATTCTGGCCATCTGGCTACGCACTTCTGTTGCCACATCACTGCCTTCGACCTGATTTTTAATGTCATCAAGTACGGCAGAAGCTTTTGCCTTCCATTCCTGAAGATTCTTATCTTCCATCACTTAACCCTCCTATAAACTGTTTACCCTGCAGAGCTGTAACAATGAAAATAAAAAACTCCGCCCCTGTAAGGGGCGAAGTCTATTCGCGGTACCACCCTGATTTTAACTCGGGAACTTTAACGCAGTTTTACGTTTATCCTACTCTGTTCAGATAAAAGCTCAGAAGTGAATTAAACGGTCGTCACAATTCCGGTGTCGCACTGTCTCCGGATCCCTGCTGATTGGAGCTGACTGTTCTGTCTTCCTCATCGCTAATGTATATCTATTGTATCAATGAATGGCTTCATTTGCAATAACCAGACGCTGAATCTGATTAGTTCCTTCATACAGCTGCATAATCTTTGCATCACGCATATACTTCTCGCCGTAGGCTTCCCTGGTATATCCAATGCCCCCCATAACCTGGACTGCATCGGTAGTTACTTCCATAGCCACATCCGAAGCATAGCATTTAGCCATAGCGGAGAACATTGCCGCCTTAGGATCTCCGGTCATCTGCATCATGCAGGCACGGTATACAAGGCCTCTGGCCGCCTCGGTCTTCATAACCATGTTGGCAATCATTTCCTGAACCATCTGGAAGGAAGAAATCTTAACGCCAAACTGCTTTCTCTGCTGTGAATAAGCGATGGCTGCATCCACCGCTGCCTGAGCAATACCAACAGAGAGCGCCCCTACTACAGGGCGGGAGGTCTGCAGTGTCTGCATAGCCAGACGGAATCCACGGCCTTCCCGGTTAATACGGTTGGCCTCCGGAACGAAGCAGTCTTCCAGAATCAGTTCAGAAGTCGCGGACGCGCGGATACCCATCTTATCTTCTTCCTTACCGATGGAAAAGCCCTTAGAATGGGTATCTACCACAAATACAGTAAGGCCGCGCATGTCGCCTTCCTTTCTTGTATTGGCAAACAAAGTGACCTTATCCGCAATCGGGCCATTGGTAATGAAGCACTTGGTCCCGTTCAGGATATATCCACCTTCTGTCTTTTCCGCATGACAGGATACAGCACCTGCATCGGATCCGGCACCTGGTTCAGTAAGTGCAAAGGCCGCCATGCCCCCGTTATTCAGCGTATCACACCAGGCCTGCTTCTGTTCTTCAGTACCCCCGATAAGAACTGGGAAAGAAGCCAGCGCGTTAGCCGCGCATACCGTGGCTACACCGGCACATCCCATAGCCAGTTGTTCTGCCACCATAGCTACGGTGAGAATATCCAGTCCGGCACCGCCGTATTCCTTTGGAACAGCCAGTGCTGTCATGCCGGACTGTTTCAGAATCCGCATCAGTCCTTCCGGAATGACTCCGCTCTTATCTATAGCCAGAGAAGCCGGCTTGATTTCTTCCTGCGCAATAGTGCGTGCCAGATCAATTATTTCTTTCTGCTTCGGGGTAATAGAAAAATCCATGGTAAGCCTCCATTTACTTATGCTAATCAATTTACTGCATTATATCATATCTGATTTTTTATTAAAAAGAATGAACATACCGATATTATAATCGAGCTTCCTATTTCACAATCACTTCAATGGATGTTCCCACAAGCTGTTTATCCCTTTTCATTTTCAGATGAATGCGTCCACATCCCTGATACGATCCAAATCCCGATGAGCCATCCCGGCACACAATACGTCCGTCATGTCCGGATAATGTCAAATCCACAATGATTCCTGCCAGCTGATGTATTCCTGCCATATCTACCGGGGAATAATTTTCCTTGGTAAGAAAATATGGATTTTTCATCAGCATTCCGCAAACTCCATAATAAATACGTCGGATAGCCCGGCCAATGCCTTCCATTAGTTCCATTTTGTCAGACCCAAACATTTTATATTCCACAGTAATCTGTGAAACCATTCCCTCACTAAGGCTTTCTTCTTCCATTGTATTAATAAGCATATACTTCTCCTCTGTCAGAGTATTTTTAATATGTTTATTTTATTATACCGCACATAGAAAAAGGATGGAGCAAATAGCCCTATTCATAAAAACTTTCCAATTGCGGATAAGCAAATCAGCCTATCGCTTGCCGCCACCTCCGACCTGTCTTTTCTGCATAGCCCTGAACTTAAACCCCAATAATCTGGTCCACCAGCTATTATCTCACAGCCCATTCTTGCTCTGATTATTCGTAGTGCAATGCATCAATAGGATTCAGCCGGGCTGCCTTTCTAGCCGGATAAATACCAAACACCAGACCTATAATCACAGAAAACAGAAATGAACCTATAACCGGAAGCGGGCTGATAACCGTAGTCATTGAGGTGGCCAGAGGTATCAGCTTGGCTATACCGCAGCCAACCAAAATCCCGATGAGACCTCCGGCCACGCTGACTGTAACCGATTCAATAAGAAACTGCACGATAATCATGTGATATGTAGCCCCCAGCGCTTTTCTTACGCCGATTTCCCGGGTTCGTTCCGTAACAGATACCAGCATGATATTCATAATTCCAATCCCCCCAACCAGAAGGGAAATTGCAGCAATACATCCAAGAAATATTGTCAGTGTCTGGGTTGTGCTTTCCATAGTTTCCAGAAGTTCCTGATAATTTCTGACCGTAAAGTCATCATCATCCTTTGCGGAAATACGATGACGAGTTCTCAGAAGGTTAGTAACATCAGTCTGAATCTGACTTAATGCATCATCATTATCAGAAGAAACTACAATGGAATTAACATAGGTTATCCCCAACAATCGTTCCTGCACGGTAGTAAATGGACAGAATATACGATCATCCTGGTCCATGAAGCTATATCCCTTTGCAGTTAATAATCCAATGACTGTAAAAGGCTGGTTATTAATACGGATTTTCTGCCCTACCGGCGACTCATCGCCAAACAGATTGGTTGCCACCGTCTGTCCGATAATGGCGACGCGGGAACGTTTGTTATACTCCTCATCTGTCCAATAACGGCCAGACTGCAGTGTCAGATCTGATATTTCCATATATTCATCAGTGGCTCCGTATACGGTAGTCTGCCAGTTTTTGTTGCCATTGACAACTGTATAGCTCTTGCTTACCAGAGAAGCCACCAGGTCGATATTTGGCAGAAGCTTTATCGCCTCATAATCCTTATAGGTAAGGCTCTGCATAGAACCTGCAGCTCCACGGGCTCCCGGGCCATTATCGCTCCCCGGAATAATGGTTATCTGATTAGAACCAAGGCTGGAAATATTACTTTCCACATCCGACCGAACCCCATAACCAAAGGAGACCAGCGCAATAACAGCCGACACCCCGATAATAATTCCCAGCATGGTAAGCAGTGAGCGCAATTTATTACTTACAATGGAACTCCAGGCCATACGCATGCTTTCCATATAAATATTGGTCATGATAAGGCTCCTCTAAAATCCTGACTGATATGTCCATCAGAAAGAATAACATGGCGGGATGCATATGAGGCCACATCATCTTCATGGGTAACCAGTATGATAGTCTTTCCCATGGAATAGAGATGAGAAAATATTTCCATAACTTCCCGCGTGGATTTACTGTCCAGATTCCCTGTCGGTTCATCTGCCATGATAATGGAGGGATCATTTACCAGCGCTCTGGCTATGGCCACACGCTGCCGCTGGCCGCCTGACATTTCTGCAGGCATATGGTTGATACGGTTTCCAAGCCCTACCATCTCCAGCATTTTTGTTGCTCTTTCTACACGCTCATTTCTGAAAACATTGCCATAAATCATGGGAAGGATGACATTATCCAGCGCACTCAGCTTTGGCAACAGATTAAAGCTCTGAAAGACAAAACCTATTTCTCTGTTTCTTGTATAGGCCAGCTCATCATCTGTCTGATTAGCCACTTCCTTGCCATTCAATATATAGGAACCCCGGGTAGGTCTGTCCAGACACCCCAGAATATTCATGAGTGTAGACTTTCCGGCCCCGGAAGGCCCCATGATAGAAACAAAATCACCTTTAGCAATAACCAGGTTAATATCCGTCAGTACCGGAACTTCCTGTTTTCCTATATAATAACTTTTCCCTATATGTTCCAGCCTGATTACTTCTTTAGCCTCCATATTATCCGCCCCCATCATAATCAGAGCCTCATTCCTCCACGCTTCTGCTTATCCGTATCTTTGGTTGTTGCGGTTTCCTGAGAAATTGTTCCACTGGTTACTACCTGATCTCCTGCAGAAAGACCGCTGGTTACTTCCACCTTAGTATCTGTAGTAATACCTGTCTTAATATACACTTTCTTCAGCTTACCAGATTCCATCTTGTAGACATAAGAACCTTCTGTATCAGAGCGGACTGCAGTAACCGGAATAATCAGCGCATCCGTGTCTTCCTTTCCTTTGATAGTTGCGCGTGCCGTCATAGAAGGATACAGTCCCTGCAATTCATTCGAGTTAATGTTTACATACACAGTGTAATATACAACGGAAGATGAGGAGCTGGATGAACTGGAGGAGCTGGATGAACTGGAAGAATATTCCTTTTTGGAGATATTGCTTACCACACCATGGAATGTGCGATCCGGATAGGCATCTACCGTAAATTCAACATTCTGCCCTATAGCCACACCCCCGATATCGGTTTCATCTACCAGCAGTTCAATCTGCATACTGGACAAATCTGCAATAGTCATGATAACCATCTGGCTGGACAGCCCCTGAGAAACCGTTTCACCTGTCTTCATAGGTTCGCCAATAACTGTACCATCCATTGGGGCAAATACAATCGTATCATTAACATCAGCCTGTGCCTTTTCATAAGCGGCTTTGGCATTAAGGTAATCCAGCTTGGCATCATCCATAGTCTGGAATGATACCGCCCCCTGCTTATACAGAGAATACAAACGCTGATAATACGACTGCTTATTGTTTAATGTATTCAGCGCTTCCTGCTGTGTACTTGTCAGTGCCTTGGATTCGATAACAGCCAGTTTCTGACCTTTCGTGACCTGTTCATTCTGCTTCACAAGAACCTGTTCCAGAGTGCCGGAAGCCGTAGCAGACAAGTCTATACTGTTCACCGGTTCAATGGTACCGGTAGCATCGATGCTGAGGCCGATATTGCCTTTCTCAACCTTACCTAATGTATATTCCTGCTTTGTCTCTGTATGCATACGGCTGTAACCATACCATCCGCCGCCAATAATAATCAGCGCTGCCAGTGCTGCACCTGTCCATTTTAAATTTATTTTCATCCTTACACCGCCCTATTACAAGTTATATTATCATTTAAAAGAGTTTCGCCTATTTTAACACATTGATATTCCACATATCTATCATAATCTATGCAATCAGCGTTATATCATCTGATTCCAGCATAAAAAACCGCGTATTTCTCCTGTCTCAGAAGAAACACACGGTTTTATGTTTTGCTCTTAATTATTATTTCAGGATATAGCGCTTAGTGAAATAATTCCAGATCATCACTACCGCGCTGGCAATGACTTTGGCAAACATATACCACAATCCGGCAATTTCCACAAAGAACCACATGGTTACCTGATTGATTCCAAGTCCTGCAAAAGACGTAGCGGCGAAAAGTATCATTTCCTTCCTGCTCTGATTTCTTGCATGAAAAACAAAAGTAACACACAGGAAATAATTCACCAGCAGCGACATGGTAAATGCAACAGCCGATGACGTGAGATAAGGAATATGACCATACTCAGTTAATGTATACAGCAGCACATATTCCAGAACGAAACAGCCGCCGCCTACCACGAGAAATCGCATGACTTCCCAAAACCGTTCTCCGCCTGGTATTTTTTGCAGTAACTTATTAATCACCATATTCTCCTTCAGATAAAGACAAGGAGCTGCCAGCCGCTAATACATATACCTGCTCTTTATCCATCTATTATAATTCAGGATACAGCGGATACTTTGCACACAGTGTATGTACCCGTGCCGCTGCATCTTTCTTCACATTTTCATCCTCCGGTGCCTTGACTACTTCGGCAATGATATCTGCAAGTTCAACAAAATCCGATTCTTTCAGCCCTCTGGTGGTTAAAGCCGGGGATCCCAGACGGATACCGCTGGTAGTGAACGGACTGAGTGTTTCAAACGGAATCGTATTTCTGTTGCAGGTAATACCTACATCATCCAGTGCAAACTGTGCAATCTTACCGTTAATTCCCAGTTCTTTCATATCTGCAAGAAGAACATGTGTATCCGTGCCACCGGAAACAACGCGAATGCCATTGGCAATGAGCCGATCAGACAATGCCTTTTCATTGAGCACAATCTGATGAGCATAGGCCTTAAAATCATCAGTAAGCGCTTCGCCAAGTGCTACCGCCTTGCCGGCAATGACATGCATAAGAGGTCCTCCCTGTACGCCAGGGAATACCGCCTTGTTAATAGTCTTTGCCAGTTCTTCTCTGCACATGATGATACCGCCACGGGGACCACGGAGCGTCTTATGTGTAGTAGTGGTTACAATATCCGCCCACTTTACCGGATTTGGATATTCACCGCCGGCAACCAGACCTGCAAAATGCGCCATATCCACCATAAACAATGCGCCTACTTCATGAGCAATAGCTGCCATACGTTCAAAGTCAATGATACGGGAATATGCGCTGGATCCGCCAATAATAAGCTTAGGCCTTACTTCCTTAGCCTGTTTTTCCAGTGCATCATAATCAATGCGTTCATCTTCTCTGCTTACACCATAAGGAAGAATATGGAAATAGTTACCAGAAATGTTTACCGGGCTGCCATGAGAAAGATGCCCGCCATCATTCAGATTCATACCAAGAACCGTATCTCCCGGTTTCAGCACTGCATAATAAACACAGAGGTTTGCCTGGGAGCCGGAATGTGGCTGTACATTGACATGATCAGCGCCAAACAGTTCCTTTGCCCTGTCAATGGCCAGCTGTTCAACCTTGTCGACGAACTCACAACCGCCATAATACCGCTTGCCCGGATATCCTTCTGCGTATTTATTGGTCAGTACACTGCCCTGCGCTTCCATAACCGCATAGCTGGTAAAATTTTCTGATGCAATCATTTCCAGCTTATTTCTCTGGCGGTTTAATTCTTCCTGAATGCTGTTGAAAACTGCCTTATCTTCTTTAAGATGTTTCATCATAGTTTTTCCCTCTCTGCTTCTGTTAACTCTGCTAAACTCCTGAAAATCCAATATTGAATTTTATCTCTCTGCATGCAGGATTATTTCCAAACCCTGCTGAAAAACTACAACCTGCTTTAGCTACGCACTCGCTGACGAATTTTTACTTCTGTTCTCCTGCTGTTTCTGCTTCCAGTGCCATAATCTTGTTGACTCTGCGTTCATGACGTCCACCTTCAAAGGAAGAGTCAAGGAATGTATCCAGAATAAGGACAGCAAGTCCTGGTCCGGTTACTCTGGCCCCCAGGCACAGCACATTGGCATTGTTGTGCGCTCTTGCATAATGTGCAGAAAAATCTTCGCCGCACACAGCCGCACGGATACCACGCATCTTATTGGCCGCTATGCTCATGCCCAGTCCGGTACCACAGACGAGGACTGCTAAATCTGCCTCTCCGCTCTGTACTTTCCGGCATGCCTTTTCCGCATAATCCGGATAGTCACAGGATTCCTTTGAGTGTGTACCGCAATCAATCACATCCATATTTCTTTCCTTAATATGACTGATTAAGACCGATTTCAATTCGATACCACCATGGTCGCTGGCGATAGCTATTTTCATCCATATCCCTCCTGTAACAACATTAATTAGTGTACACTCTTCTGCAGATATCACTTATCTTGTGTACTTTCAACAATAATATGATATCCTGAAGCCTTAGTCAAGCGATTCATAATAGCCAGCCCCAGTCCATCCATAGATGTACCTTCCCCGATAATGGCATCTACCGGATGGGCATTAAAATATAACAGTCCGGAAAACAGCCTGTGCGCCATTTCTTTCTGGCTGCTTCTTTTCCCCCATGAAAATACAATCGCATCCTTTGGGAGAAGGGCTGCCATTTCCTCACTGACAAAATATCCATACGTCTTATCCTTTTTTTCAGCAAAAGAAAGAATGGTCTGCTCCACTTTCTCCGTATCCCCCACATATACGGTAAGCGGTGCTGTAGGAGCATAATGGCGATATTTCATCCCCGGTGCCAGCGGATGCATATTCGGGGAAGCCAGCCCCTTATCCACTTCCACTTCACCATATGCTGAGAGCATTTCCCTGGTTATACCACCTGGGCGGTAAATAACAATCTTACCGCTTCTGGCGGATACAATGGTGGATTCCAGACCAATGTCTGTTGCCCCACCGTCAATAATGGCATTAATTCGACCATTCATGTCATGAAGCACACTTTCCGCCGTAGTCGGACTGGGACGCCCGGATATATTGGCACTTGGACCGGCAATCGGAACACCGCACTCCTTAATCCATTCCCGGGTCGCTTTCAACGCCGGACAGCGAATAGCTACCGTCTTAAGCCCGCCGGATGTTTCATCAGGGACAATGTCCTTCTTTGGAAATACAATCGTCAGCGGTCCCGGCCAGAACGCATCCATCAGCTTCTTCTCCAGTGGCGTGATATCTTCCACCAGGCGGCTTACCTCTTCTTGTGATGAAACATGAAGAATCAGCGGGTTATCCGAAGGGCGGCCTTTGGCCGCGTATATCTTTTTAGCGGCTTCCGGATCCAGCCCGTTCCCCCCAAGACCGTATACGGTTTCTGTAGGGAAGGCCACCAGTCCGCCATTTCTTATAATCTCTCCCAGATGTCTTACCTTTTCATCCCAATGTGGGTCTGTAATTTTAACAACTTCCGTTTTCATCTCTGTATCGCTTCTTTCTATGATAACCGGCAGATTTTACCACTGGTTTCTTGTCTTTTAATTTTATTATCTTTTATATTGTATACTACAATCCCAACCTTATTCAATCTTCTATATACAGTAAAAAGCCGTATTTCTTTTTTCTGAAAATACAACCTTTACTGCTTAGTTGGTTTCTTCTGAGTTTTCTGCGTTATCAGGATCATCCATATGCGCTACGGCATAATCAGCCTCTTCTTTAGTGAAATTTTCACCCGCGTCACTGGTAAGCTGTTCATATACATCGTTTCTACTCATATGCATATCATTTCGATAAGTCTTTGCTGTGGCCAACGCATTAGCTTTCCAGTCAATGTCTGACATATGTGCCACTGCCCATGCAGCTGCATCATCGGAGAAATTTTCTCCATAGGGAGAACGGAGCTGTTCGTAAACATCATGCTTACTCATATGCATATTTTCTGAATACTCAATCCCATTAATCAGTGCATTGATATATTCTTTTGATACCGAATCGTCATGAAGCGCCTGTTCCTGCATAGTTTCTGGCCGTGCATCCCCACCAATGCCTCCAGTTCCTTCACTTCCACACCCAGCGTTAAGAAGAAGAAGCGCCGTAAGTCCCAAAGCCAAGTATATTTTTTTCATACATTCCGCCCATACAGGCGAATCAGGCTCTCACAGGATACACAACGGTCTGATTCTGTCGTTAATTTATATTTATGTGATTTACTTTATATTTATAATATATTACGGGCAGACAAATATAAATATACAAAAATCAAAATATACACCGACAAAAGCCCTTATGAAGCCAATATAAGGATTCGCTCCATAAGGGTTTTATCTGTTTTATATTGTATGAATATTTTTATTTTTTTCTGCAGCATACAGCTCTTTCTATGCCGCCTAAATCGCTGATGATTTCAAAGGAATCAAATTCACCGGTTTCTTCCATCATCTTATGGACAATTTCAGCCTGGTGGATGCCCACTTCCATAGCCAAAAATCCTCCTGATTTCAAATGATTTCCAGCCTTAGCTGCCAGTCGACGATAGAAAACAAGTCCATCTTCTCCCCCGTCCAGCGCCATATGTGGTTCATGTTTCACATCTTCAGAAAGATTCTCTATATCTTTTGACGGGATATAGGGGGGGTTGCTGAAGATTCCATCAAACAGCTCCCCTTCGTTCACTGCATCGATAAAATCCCCTTGCCGGAATTCCACGCGATTTTCCAGCTTCATATATTCCGCATTCTTTTTAGCTACCGCCAGAGCTTCCGGAGATATATCCACAGCGACGCCATCTGCCTCTGCACAGTAGGTAAGAAAACTCAGCAGAATGGCTCCGCTTCCCGTTCCCAGGTCCAGTACATGAAGGTTCCCCTTGGCACGATAGCGCTGAATAATCTTTTCCAGCCATTCTTCTGTATCCGGTCTTGGAATCAGCACATGTTCATTCACAAAGAAATCAAGTCCCATGAAATCCTTATGTCCTGTAAGGGCCGCCACGCATATCCCTTTTGCACGGCGTTCCACCAGCGTATGATACGCTGCCAGTTCATCCCGGTTAAGCATCTGATCAAAATTTGTATACAGGTAAATCCTTGTTTTCTTCAGCACGTGAGCCAGAAGAAGTTCCGCATCCAGCCGTGCCTCTTCCACCCCATGATTTTTAAAATAACGGGTTGTCCACTGGAGGATTCGCTGTATAGTCCAAATATCCGTTGATGCCATAATTATTCTTCTTTCTGCATTCTTTCTGCCAGATCCGCTTCAATGAGCCTGTCAATGATAGGTTCAATATGTCCATTGAGAAAATCATCCAGCTGATACAGGGTCACATGAACCCGATGATCGGTTACACGTCCCTGTGGGAAATTATAAGTCCGGATACGTTCAGAACGATCCCCGGAGCCAACCTGCCCCTTTCGATCTGCTGCCGTCTTTTCCCCTTCCCTGCGAAGCGCTTCAGCATACAGGCGGGAACGCAGAATCTGCATCGCCTTTTCCTTATTCTGCCGCTGATCACGTTCATTCTGACAGGTAACTACAGTTCCGGTAGGCAGGTGGGTAATACGAATAGCGGAAGATGTCTTATTAATGTGCTGTCCGCCGGCTCCGGATGAACGATACACATCGATGCGCAGATCTTTCATATCAATCTTTACATCCACATCCTGCGCTTCCGGCAATACTGCCACAGTAACAGCCGATGTATGCACACGACCGGAACTTTCTGTAACCGGAACACGCTGTACTCTGTGAACCCCGCTTTCAAACTTAAGCAGTGAATAGGCATTCTGCCCATCAATCAGACAGGTGACTTCCTTAAATCCCCCCAGATCGGTTTCACTGGCATCTGCAATAGAAGCCTTCCAGCCCCGGCGTTCTGCAAACTTAAGATACATTTTAAGCAGATCAGCTGCAAACAGAGCCGCTTCCTCCCCGCCGGTTCCTGCCCGGATTTCAAGGATGACATTGCGGTTATCATTGGGATCTTTAGGAATCAGCAGAATATGAATTTCCTTTTCCAGTCGTTCCGCTTCTTCTTCCCCGGTCTTCAGATCTTCCTTGGCCAGATCATGAAGGTCTTTCATAGTATTATCGCCAAGAATATCCCGAGCATCCTGACATTGCTGCATTACCTTCTTATATTCTCTGAATTTGGATACAATCTCCGACAGTTCTGCATGTTCTTTGGACAGTTCTCTCCATTTATTCTGATTAGCAATTACCGAAGGGTCGCTCAGCTGATCTTCAATGCTCAGATAGCGGGCTTCCATAGCTTCCAGTTTCTCAGTCTTCATCTATATCTCCTTATTATGCTATTTTATACTCATTTTATTTTAACAGAAAAGCAGATTAAATACGAAATTCATCCCATACAACCACAGGAGTGAAAACTAAGTTCTGACAATTCTGAATAGTCCATCACCAATAAAAAAACAGGGCCATCGCCCTGTTCTTTTGCTTATTACTTGATTCCGTAACGCTTGTTGAACTTTTCGATACGGCCGCGAGCCTTACCGAAACGCTGCTGTCCTGTATAGAATGGATGGGACTTGCTGCTGATATCGATATTGATCAGCGGATATTCGTTACCATCTTCCCATTTTACGGTCTGGTCAGAAGTAGCCGTAGAACGAGTCAGGAAAGAATAGTTTGCACCGATGTCGCGGAATACGACTGGATGATAATCCGGATGAATTCCCTTCTTCACTGTGTTTGCACCTCATTTCACATCAAACATAATTCTAGACTAGTATAACAAATGGTTTCCTTATTTGCAAGAAATAAATCCCATCATCATGCAATTTCTAGAGTTGCCAATCAGATAAAAGTTATTATACCATAAATTACCCATTCTGCAGAAATTTTTATGACGAAATGCCCATACTTTAATGAAATTCCATATTTCCAGATTGCCATAAGACAGAGGATGCATACTGAAAGGATCTCTGCACAGTAACCAGGGCAATCAGTTAGAACTGCCAGTTAACCCCTATGTTCCACTGCCATTTCTTATTCCAGTTACCTCCGAAGCTTCTTTCCGCATCCGCATACAGATTGGTGTTTTTACTGATATGCCAGCTGCCTCCGAATCCTGCTTCTTCCCAGGTATCCTGATAGTCTTCACTGTAATCCATAATTCCCCCATTCGGTGCTGCCAGATGGAAGCTGCGGCTGCCACCAAATTCATGGAGTACAGAGAACTTCAGATAGTAATCATAAGGATGTTCTCCTTCTGTTCCCCGTTTGCCAAACAGGATGCCCAGACGGCCGATGGCGCTGTCATAGCCGCCCATATGGACGGTCTTTCCACGGCGGGTGGTATAATCCTTGCTTCCCAGATGACCGAATACCATCTGCGCTTCCGGTTCCAGGAAAAGTCCGTTATCTTTCGTGAATGTTTTTCCAAATTCCACGGAAAGGCTTTCATTATGAGTCCGGTAGTCAGCCCGGTCAGGATAATTCCCCCAGGTCTTCAGCTCCGTATTATCCCGTCCCCATTTAGCCACTACATCGGTATATACACCGCTGTCGCCAAACCAGGTACCATAGAGCCCCCCCCGGAAAGGCCGTGATTCTTAGCATCGCCATGGCTGTACCCTGGATTGGAAATGTTACGTTCCGCGAAGAAACCGTACACACTCTTATCGTTGGCCGCGTAGTCATAGCCCAGCTGGAATCCGTTGTAATTACTGTTTATTCCCTGTCCGTCATAAGAACCATGGAAATCCCGGGCCCAGATACCGGATGTATCTTTCAGATTCCGGAAGCGGAAATCACCCATGCGCTTCCGCAGGCTGTCAATGTCCAGACGGTAGAGGGCATAGCTGTTATCGTCGGCTTTCATGAGAGGTACCGTATCCTTATTTACTTTCTTCTCCACCTTGGTCAGATACCATTCCGTATGGTCCCCTACCGCATTACCTTCTGCATCAAGAGCTTCATCTCCCCGCTTAATAACCGGAGTTACATCCCAGAGTCCGCCCTCATCCAGATGCTCCCCTTTAAATGTGGCATTCCCACTGGTATCCGTTACCAGAAGAAGGTTTTTAACTCCGGTAACCTCATTCCCTGATTTCAGACTACTGTCCTTTACCATAATCAGTCCGGAAGAATCATCCGCAGCAGAATCGATAGTAACTTTATCTCCATCCTTCTCCGAATCCAGATCGGTCTTCATGAGGAAAATCCCGCCATTTCCGGTGTAACTGCCCGCATGAAGTGTTTCATACGCCGGAGAAGCATTCATGTTAATGACCCCGCTACGGCTGTGTTCAAGGCTGGTCACTTCACTGTTCCCGGTCATATTCCATACTGCGCCATCGGATACCGTAAGATTGGTTTCCCCATTTTGAACGGTGGACACCCCGGTAAGAGAGGACGTACTGTCATGAAGGGACAGACGGATTATCCCGCTGTCCGTAGAAAGGAGGTTCCCTTCAATGACTTTCATTCCATCGCCGGTCATGTCAATCAGACTGTTTTCATTATCACTTTCTATCGCTGTTTTAGCCCCTTGTACAGTTACCCCTTTATGAAATACAGCCTGACCCCCCTGTGTGCTCAGAATACCTGTACAGTCATCTGTATTTCCTTCAATATCCGTAGAGCCATTTTCCGTCGTCTTAATACCGGATATGCTGCCTATATTTTTCCCCTCTGCTTTAACATGCACATCTCCCGCTGTAAGAGTCCCTTCATGGTTATATATCCCAAACAGTTTATTCGCTCCGGCTTCCCCCGTATTCTCTGCCTTCAGTTCTACTTCCGTGCTTCCATTGATCTGTACCTGGGAAGAATTATCAGAAATGCCCTTAATTTTCGTCGCATCTGCAAGATTTCCTTCGTATCCCATACGAACGGATACATCGTTTAATGTTGCCGAAGCCTGATTTTCTAAGCCAATTCCGTCTATATGAGAATTATCCTGTTTCTCATAATAAAGACCTGGCCTGGATTCGCCATGAATGTTCATAGTAACACTCACATGGCTGTCCTGACCATACAAATCCGCTCCCGGGTTAAGCATATACACCCCGGTAATATGATTAAATTTTCCGTTGGCTTCTATGGAGATATCTTCATTTCCTCCCAGATGCAGGGAAGAAGCATTAAAATAATTGCCAAAAATCTGATAACTGTCTGATGCAACGAGATTTTCCTGCGCATTCCCTTTAAACGTAATGTCTGTGCCATCTACCGAACTTCCTGTATTGGTGTAATGACCTGCATACACACCATACACGCCATACCCCTTCCCCTTCGATGTTACATCAGCCTGGAACGCATCTCCTATGGTTGCCTTGCTCTGATTCCAGGCAAACAATCCATAGGTACCAATGCCGCTGTTTTCCTGTGTGGTAATCAGATGAAGATGGTTATCCGCTGTAAAATCGGTAGTGGACAGACTGATAGCTGCCCCCATGATAGAAGCAGGTGATTCTGTAGCTGATCCCTGGCTATTGAAATCTACCGTTATCTCTGCATTTTTCCCAAGGGTAATCAGCTGGCGTCCTTTATTGGTAGATTCGTCTTCCCATGCATGATTATGACGGCTAATAATCCCATACACTTCTACCCCATAGCCTGAACTTAATTTAGCTAACGTACCACCGGCCTTAATCACCGCATTATCCCCTATATACATTTGTCCATATTTAGTATTATTTATCCCTGAGGCATTCAGCGTATATATCCCCTGAACATCGCTGGTAATATTCAGGTTGTCCCCTGCATTCATAATGCCGCCATCATTTATAATTCCCGTCTGGCTATAATATACATAATATTGTGAAAAAGGATCCGGTTCTTGCGTAACTATATCCTGACCATGCATCGTAATGGTAGTATTGTCCCCAAGATTATAAGTCAGATTAGCCGGCTTTCCCGTATTAAGACTGCCTTTACCAAAAGATCTGTATAGTGACTCAAATCCATTTTCATAAATACCAGCCATCTTAGGGCAGGTCCCTGTGCCATCCACCGTAAGCGTCAGACCATCTGCCAGATTGACGGTCCCCTCATAGCCTATGCTGGCATTTGTTCCCCCAAAATTATTCTTGTCAACAGAACCGGTGTTGGTAATGATCCCGTCACTCCGAAGCTGTGGGCCTGTTGCATTATGTATATCCACATTTATCTTCTGACTGTTAATCTGTACAGTTCCTCCAGATGCCGATTTATCGATATTCACTACATAAAATGCCGAATCCCCCGGAGTTATCCCGACATTTATATTGTCATTAACCACAGCATCCTTATCGGTAATAATAACGGGGGCTGTAATGTCCGCACCATAAACTGAAGCATAAGAGAAACCTGTCAGCAGCAGCGCCGCCAGGATAGCCCTACACTTTGTTCTTTTATTCACTAACATTCCCAGTAGACCTATTTTCGTAATAGAAAGTTTAGAGTTTCGTTAGATAGATTGTATATCTACCCCCCCTCGATGTCAAAATTTATTTAACTATGTAGATGCTTGTGTTTACCCATCAAAAAAGCAGGTTTTTCGACGTTTCGCAAAACCTGCTTTTTACCACAGAATTCTCGATTCATATTTCATAATCCATTCCCGGATTGCTGATTATGATGCGGGTATTGTATGTTGATTTTTCATATTTTTCATTCTGCATAATCGAACAACTGCATGCGCCCCCGTATCCCCAGTTTATGGTATATATGACTGATATGCTTATTCAGCGTGTTAATAGATATGGACAGGTCATCTGCCAGTTCTTCCGGTGTCTTTCTGGTAAGCAATGTATGAACAATTTCCCGCTCCCTCTTGCTCAGCGTGGTATAACCAGGCATATGTTCAATAGAAGGCTTTCGTACTCGTTCTCTGTCCATACGATAAGCCAGATGATCTTTAATCATATCCAGAACCTGCACATGATCATAAGAGAAATTTTCCTTTCCCTTTTGACGGAAAAAAGACAGGATTCCCAGAAATTCCTCTTTATAGCACAGATTAAGATGAATAGAATAATGCCATCCATGAGGAACGTACACTGCTCGATAATACTCCGAATTTACACGAACAGCCTCTTCAATAATATCGCTTTCTCTGTAGGCTATATTCTTTCCGGTCATCATAAGCCCCTCAGAATAGTCGATATGACAGAATTTCTGTATGTAGCTTTCCATATCTTCCAGCGGATAATTAATTCCCAGTGGACGCATAAGCTGCTCCGGCCGTCCAGGACAACTGAGATAAAAAGAACTGCTGTCATAGGGAATCAGATGTCCCAGCTGCCTCATTACTTCCATCCGCATAGCATCAAAATTTTCAATGGACTGAATCTTATAGGTAATGGCATTGATTATCATCCAGTCGCTGTTGGTCAGCATAGAGTCACCTCTCTCATAATTAAAATATCACCGCTGTGTCCAAACCTTTGATACGCCAAAGAACCTGCACGCCCTGTGCAGGTTTTCAGCAGTATTAAAATTCATTTTCCAGCCGATGGCATTTGCTGGGTAATGCAGTGGATGTTACCGCCGCCATAGACAATTTCACGGGTATCCACCCCAACCACCTTATGATGCGGGAACATGGCCTGAATCTGTTCAAGTGCCAGCTGGTCATTTTCATCCTCATACTGAGGAACGATGATACCAGAGTTGGTAATCAGGAAATTCATATAAGAGGCAATACACAGATCCCCATCCTGGCGCGGTGCGGTTCCGGGTACCCGGTCAATGGTATCGGCACCTTCCAGTAAAACCGGCTTGGCCGTAAGTGTCAGTTTATGCACCTTCAGTTTTCTGCCTTTGGCATCCACAGCCTGCGACAGTGCCTGATAAGCCGCCTTCGCTTCCTTATAGAACGGATTAGACGGATCATCCGTCCAGATACATGCCACTTCTCCGGGGGCAATAAAGCAGGCCACATCATCAATATGCCCATTGGTTTCATACGGATCAATGCCAGCTTTTAACCAGATAACCTTTTCACAATTCAGGTATTCGCAAAGTTTTTCCTCGATTTCTTCTCTGGTCATGTCCGGATTTCTGCCGGGGCTCAAAAGACACATTTCCGTAGTCAGCACTGTGCCTTCTCCACTCACGTGAATGGAACCACCTTCCAAAACGAAATCATCCGTTCTATACCGATCCGTACGGGTCATCTCGCAGACCTTGCCAGCCACCATATCATCCTGATCCCACGGGAAGTACAAGCCATCTACCAGGCCACCCCAGGCATTGAATGTCCAGTCAATTGCCCTTCTGTGCCCTTTCCTGTCTATTACAAAGGTAGGACCGGTATCACGGCACCAGGCATCATTGGTTGATACTTCCACTACCCGGATTTCTGGTGGCAGAATTTCCCGCGCATGAGCAAATTGCTTTGTGCTCACCATCATGGTTACCGGTGTAAATTCCGAAATGGCCTTTGCTACCCTTGCATAGGCTGCCTGAGCAGGTTTTGCACCATTTCTCCAGTTATCCGTCCGTTCCGGCCATACCATAAACACTTCATCCTGAGGAGAAAATTCCGCAGGCATATAAAATCCATCTTCTGCAGGTGTTGAGACTTTAATAATCTGAGACATCGATTGTCCCTCCTTTTCCCTGCCTGAAAAATCAGGTCGGGTACTACTCAGCGATTCACGCCATGGGTTGTGATAATCTTATACATTTCCGGTCTTCGGTCACGGAAAATACCCCACTGTCGTCGTTCATCAGCCAGCTCATCCAGATCAAATGTTGCAGTAAGCACACATTCGCTGTGGTCATCTGCCTGTACCACCAGTTCCCCATGCTGATCCGCAATAAAGGATGTGCCATAGAAAACCATGCCCTGGCTGTCCGGGTTTCCTTCAGGTACTTCTCTGCCAATGCGGTTGGAAGCGATGACCGGCACCATATTGGCAGCGGCATGCCCCCTCATTACGTTGCACCAGTGTTTGCGGGAATCCTTTTCCAGATATGGTTCGTTTCCAATGGCCGTAGGATAAAGAAGCATTTCTGCCCCCATAAGGGCCATAGCACGAGCCGCTTCCGGGAACCACTGATCCCAGCAGATACCTACACCAATCTTGCCATACGCCGTATCCCACACTTTGAATCCAGTATCTCCCGGGGTGAAATAAAACTTTTCTGCATAAGGAAGTCCATCCGGAATATGCGTCTTGCGATAGATTCCCAGCACTTCCCCATCTGCATCAATCATAGCCACAGAATTGAACTGCGTATTTCCATGCCGTTCGAAGAGACTGATGGGAAGCACTACATGCAGCTCTCTGGCCACGGAGCGGAAATGGCGGATTGCCGGATTTTCATCAGGGTAAGTAGCCAGATCCAGATACTTAAAATCCTGCGTCTGACAAAAATACGGAGTTTCGAATAATTCCTGAATCAGAATAACCTGAGCTCCCTTAGCCGCTGCCTGACGAACCAGTTTATCTGCATTCTTTATGGATTCCTCTCTATTCCAGGTTACAGCCATCTGAGTAGCGGCTACTGTTACTTTTCTCATATGTCCCTCCATCCTCCCGTTAATCCCGGGTTTACGGCCTTCGGTCGGCCACTTTCTTAGTTCTTATGCCTATATTATAAGTAAACATGGCATTCATAACAATAGTCGTTTATTACCATTTTTTATTACTTTACAGTTTGAATATAACTATTATTTGTTATTTTGTGACTAATTACAATTAAAAAGGGCTGTCCTTTTCAGGTCAGCCCTTGCCGACAGAATAATATCCACATACTTATTCCGACAGAATACTGAATACTTCGATAGCCATATCTTCTCTGGCTTTTATAATCGGTTTAACATGGAAACAGGTATGGAGCCTGTGCTGTTCTTCCTCCGTCTGAAGCAAACGTGCCACGGCAGGATGACATTCAATCCTCAGGGACGACTGAAAATTCCCCATACGCCTTCTCATCTTAAGCTCCCGGTGAATCCAGATAACTACGGACTCAGCGGATACAGACAGCCCGCTGCCCTTGCAGCAGGGACAGGTATCATAATACACATGCTCCAGCCGGTAGGCTGTACGCTTACGTGTCATTTCCACTAGTCCAAGGGAAGTCATTCCGCATACCACAGTTTTTACTTTATCCGATAAAACAGCTTCTCTGAGCCTCTTAACTATATTTTCTTTCTGCCAGTCATGATCCATATCAATAAAGTCAATCATAATGATTCCCCCGATTCCCCGTATACGGATCTGCCGGGCAATTTCAGGAACCGCTTCCTTATTGATGAGATAAGCCACCTCCCCATGAGGCATGCCGTTGGCATGAAAAGATCCGGAATTGACATCAATCGCTGTCAGCGCTTCCGTATAGTCAATCACAATAGAGCCACCGGAGGGAAGATTTACCTGCCGTTCAAACAGCTGCTGAATGGAATCGGCCGCTCCATAGCGTTTCATAATCGGCACAGCTCCTTCATAGAGATGTATATTTTCCGACTTTACGACCTGTTCTGACTGGTTCACTGACAGGAGACGTTTTTCCGTCTCTGCATCGTCCACAATGATTTCAGTCCCCATATCCGCATAATCCCTGAGGCAGCGAACCACCAGGTCGCTTCCACGGTACAGCAGTGCCGGCGCCTTTTCTATTCTGAGCCGTCTCTCAATAATTTTCCAGGTGGATGCCAGATGCATAAACTCTCTCTTTACGGCCTCCTCATTTCCCTCTCTGGCGGCTGTACGTATGATGAGCCCGCATCCTTCAGGACAGCATGCTTCCCCCAGCTGCTTCAGCCGCATGCGCTCTGCTTCCTCCTCAATCTTTCTGGACACTCCGATATACTCCGTATCGGCTACCAGTACGGCATATCGCCCAGGCAGACTCACTTCCCCGCTGACCAGAGGGCCCTTGGTATCGGTACTGTCTTTTATCACCTGTACCAGGACGGACATGCCTACCGTCGGCTTTTTTCTGTGCTGAGGCCAGTTATTCAAACGCAGAAACGCATTCTTCTTTTCCCCTATGTCAATAAAAAGCCCCTTCAGCGAAGGAACAGAATTTTTCACGGTTCCTGCATATATACGCCCTACCAGACTGGTTTCATGCGGACGCTCTACTTCAAACTCCGTAAGGACCCCATCATTCAGAACCGCCATGGCAGTTTCATCAGGAAGACAGTCCAGTAAAATCTGCTTCATTTCCTTCTGCTCCTTTTGTACTTTTAAAAAGATGGATGCGGAAATATATATTTCCTGCATCCACTTTCACCCTGCAATGATTATATTACCGACTATTCAAAAAGAAGTTTCTGTCTTCTCATAAATATATTCATAAGAAGGCCTACACACATAAAATTCATAACCAGTGCACTGCCGCCGTAACTCATAAATGGGAATGGAATACCAGTTACCGGCATAATCCCCAGCGTCATGCCTGCATTGATAAGTAACTGGAACAGCCACATGGACATAATCCCTACAGCCATAAGGGAGCCAAACCGGTCAGTGGTATTTCTGGCAATCAGCAATGTACGATACAGCACAATGAAGAACAGGAACAAAAGGAACAAGGCTCCTACAAATCCGAGTTCTTCTCCTACTACGGAAAAAATAAAGTCCGTGTGATTTTCCGGAAGGAAGTTCAGCTGACTCTGCGTGCCGGCAAACAGACCTTTTCCAAAAAATCCACCGCTGCCAATGGCAATCTTCGACTGAATGACATGGTAGCCCGAACCATAGGGATCTACGTTAGGATCAAACAGTACGCGGATTCGCATTTTCTGATAGTCATGAAGAAGAAAGAACCATATGGCCGGCAGCGAAACAACAAATACAGCCATAATCTGCTTTACAATCTTCATGGAAAATCCGCTGACGTACAGCATACCAAATGTAATAGCCGCAAATACCAGACTGGTCCCCAGATCCGGCTGAATAAGCACCAGCACAAATGGAGGGCCCATAAGGGCTATAACAGGAAGAAGACTCTTCCAGGTATGGAAGCCTTCCGGGTGCTGAGAAAGCAAACGGGCCAGACATATGATCATAAACAACTTGGCAAATTCAGACGGCTGCAAAGTAAACGGCCCAATCTGAATCCAGCGCTGTGCCCCCAGTGCACTGGTACCAGCAAACTTTACAATGACCAATAACACCAGGTTGACTACATAAATGATTTTTGCATATTTTTCAAGCAGATGAAAATCAAAATAAGTCAGTACACCAGCAGCACAGAGTCCTACCAGCAGGAATACACTCTGCTTGATAACAAAAGAATACTGTCCATTATTGGCATGGGTGGCACTGGCAATAATCATCAGACTCAGAAGGCTGATAGCCAGAATAGCCAGGAGAAGTGTCCAATCCAGCCTCTTAACAAATTTCAGAAATTCATGCATCAGTTACCACCTTCTTCTTCCCCATTTATATACCATCCTCGCCAGAAGGCTCTTCTTTTCCTGCTGTTTCTTTTTGTTAACACTACTATCAGCCGGAGTTTCTTCTGTTCTGGCCTGCTGAATAAGCTTATTCCATGTAGACTGTGGATAAAAACGGAAATGCACATAATTTTTAGCCACAATACGCATGGCCTCTCCAAAAATTCCCCAATCCGAATTCGTGCCAAACTTTCCCTGATTGGATAATGTCCCGGCCTTTACTGTACGGGGCACAATGCCAAGAAGATCCCGTACATCAACAGACCTTACAAAATCGGATGGGCTAAGAAACTGTTCATCATTCCAAACGAATTCATTTCCTATAATCCACACAGGTATTTTCCCTGACAGTTCCTTTTTCAGACGGTGTGCATCCCGTTCGCTGGAACGGGTAGGCACCTGAACAATAATGGCGTCATTGGCATGCGTCTCTGCATACGTAATCCCACGGCCTAACCCGGCCGGACAGTCCAGGAGGATGTAATCATACTGACCATCCATATCTTCGAGAACCGTATCAACAGCTCCCTCAAATACCGTATCCCATGTATATTCAGACGAACCGGCCATAAAGTCCAGGTTGGTCTCTACGGGTACAATCACTTCATCAGAGAAACATTTTCCCAGTGCCATATCATACATATTGAAGCGAACTCTGTCGCTGACACCGAGTATCAGATCCAGATTACACAATCCCAGGTCACCATCCAGAAGAAGAACCTTCTTCCCCATCCGAGCCAGTGTAATACCCAGAGCCGCCGTCAGGGTTGTTTTACCTACCCCGCCTTTACCGGACATAATGGCCGTTAAACGACTCATATCTGTCCTCCTTCCTTTCCGGATGTATCCGTGTCAAGCGTAGCTGAGGTGTCAGCCGTTGCATTCTGATAGCTTCCCACACGGAAATACGCATCCATCATCTTTTTAACTACAGGAGCTGCTGACTGAGAACCGAAACCACTGTGTTCAAACATAACTACCACAACAATCTGCGGTTTGTCATACGGAGCAAAGGCAATGAACCAGCCATTATCCACGCCATGTGTCTGCGCTGTCCCTGACTTACCGGCAATCGGAATTGGATAATTTGAGAACATGAACCCACCTGTACCGCCAGGCTGCATAACTCCGCGTAGTGACCGGCGGATGATTTCCAGATTTGTCTTGGAAACCGGTACGGTCCCCACTACCTGAGGTGAATAAATCTTAAGCGGGGTACCATCAAAGTTATCAATACGGCTCACCATGTAAGGACGGTACAGATACCCTCCATTGGCAATAGCCGAATATACCACAGCCATCTGCAACGGAGTAACCAGAGTATAGCTCTGACCGATAGCCGCATCAAAGGTTTCCCCCAGATACCAGGATTCATGGAAAACCTTCTTCTTGTATTCTGCGCTGGCCATGTTGCCTGCCGCTTCTCCCGGAAGATCAATTCCTGTCTTTCGGCCAATACCGTAGGCACGGGCCATGGCGGACAGACGATCAATACCCAGACGACGTCCCATTTCATAGAAATAAACGTTATCGGACTTAGCCATAGCATCATAGAAGTTAATCCAGCCAAAAGCTTCCCCCTGAGCGTTTCTCTTAGGAATCAGCCAGTGCTTGCCGCTATCAAATATTCTCTCGCCCGGCGTAGTGACATGGGATTCCAGTGCTGCCGAAGCCGTAATAACCTTAAACGTAGATCCTGGTGGATATACGGAGGAAATCGTACGGTTCTGCATTGGATGATTCGGATTATTAATCAGGTCTTTCCATTCCGCCGCAGTAATTCCCTGACTGAAATGATTGGAGTCATAACTCGGCCAGCTGACCATGGCCAGAATAGCACCAGTCTGTGGATCCATGGCTACAGCCGAAGCGCCGGTTGCAAAGGAGCTGGTACTTCCCAGTTTAGCCATCTGTTCTTTGATAGCATCTTCCGCCGCACTCTGAATACGGCTATCCAGAGTAAGCCGGATATTATGCCCCTGGGAAACCGGTATCCCGTCAAATGTCTTTACTGGACGCCCGGAAGCATCAACTTCCACCAGCTTGTTCCCATTCTTCCCTTCCAGGTACGGATTGAATTCCGCCTCCAGACCGGCACGGCCGATAATGGTGCCCAGCTGATATGGATTACCTTCTGCATCCTTATCATTTGGCCCTGCTTCTCCGACATAACCGAGAATCTGACCGCCTGCATCATTAAGCGGATATACACGGAGCGGACGGACTTCGATAATGAAATTCGGATAATCATCCCTGCGTTCTTCAATCTGTGTGGCTACATCAATACCTACATCATTGGCAATAACCAGGCCGCCAAAGGCCTTCTTGTTATCTTCAATTTTCTGCTTTATGTCCGCCACAGGCATCTGAATCAGCTGTGAAAGCCGGTTCAGTTCTGCGTCACTTATCTTATTTTTCTTGAAATCATCAGGCAGAACCACACTGTATGCGCTGCGGGATCCCGCCATAATCTGCCCATTGCGGTCAAACATTCCCCCTCGGGCTGCCTGTACCGGAAGATGGCGTATGCGGTTTCCATCCGCTTCACTCTTGTAATAAGAGCCTTCTATAATCTGCATCCAGAACAGGCGGGCTCCCAGTACACAGAGAACGCAGACTATTGCATACATAATATTAGTATACCGGGATTCTTCCTTTTTCTTTTTAAACCTTTCCAGAAATGCAGGAATCTTATCTTTATTTACCACTGCGGATCCCCCTCAATTCTAATGCTCCAGAGTATACGATGCAGGCATATGGCCGCTAGCCCATTCACCAGCATCAGGGGCGCACATTTAAAAGCAATATATGCTGGAACAGATACCCATTCGCCAGAAATCGCTGCCACGATAGCAAAAATTATCTGACCAAGAAGCGTCCCTGCCATCACAGCAATGCAGGAAACATACCAATGCCTGTTAAAACGCCTTCTGCCTCCCCAGTAAAACAGTGACGCTATCACAAGGTAGATAAACAGATGGAATCCCACAGAACTTCCTGATGTAAGATCCTGAATAATTCCTCCTGCCACCGCCCAGATAAAAACGGTCTTCTTGTCATAAATAAGTGTGCTCATGACCATGACAGTAAGCCATAAATCAGGTTGCCACTGCGCACTGAACAGAAAAGGAAATACAGACCACTGAATCAGAAACAGCAGAAAACCTGTAACTATCATACTAAAACTGCTCATGTCTATTCCCCTTTAGCCGGTACAACCGGTGTATCTCCATCCGATGCCTGCTGTTCATTCGGATTCATAGCCGGTTCCTTGATTGGAATCTGGTTATTGATATCGCCTGGATTTACCTTTTGAACAGAATTGGTAATAATAAACACTTCTTCAACCTTTGTAAAATCAACTGCCGGCTTGACCAAAGCTGCCAGAGATACCCCAGAACCATCGGCAGAGACCTGGCTTACCGTCCCAATAAGCAATCCCTTAGGATATACTCCGCCATATCCGGAGGTTACAATGGTGTCTCCCTTAATAACGTCCGCTTCCTTAGGAATGTTTCCGAACACAAGGAAATCGGAATTGTTCCCATCGCCCTTGAGAATGGAGGCTACACGGGATTCCGGTCTCTGTACAATCCCCCCAATGGCCGTACGCGGATCCACAAGAAGCTGTACCTGAGATGTGTACCGGCTGACTGAGCTTACAAAACCAACTACCCCCTGTGGCACAATGACAGGCATATATTTATTTACCCCATCACTGGATCCTCTGTCGATTGTAATGGTGTTGGTCCAGCTGTTATAATCTTTGGCAATAACCTTAGCTCCCAACATACTATACTGCGTATAGGTCTGTTTAAAATTAAGCATTCCCTTCAAACGGATATTTTCTGCCAGAATTTCACTGTACGCTGCCTGTTCAGCCTTAAGATTGGCATTTTCATGACGAAGGGTATCCACTTCTTTCCAATGATTGATAATCTGCCCAATCGTTGCCCCGCCATACCGGGCCAGTAAGGATATCTGACTGGTTCCATACTGAAAAGGAGCCTCTGCTGTAGACAATGGCTGAGAAACAAAACTTACAGTCTCTCTGTTTCTCCAGAACCAGCCACATACAGCCATAAACACAAAAAAGCAAACGGCAGTAATAATTTTACGTTTTCCAAAAAAGAACAAGGCTAATTCCTCCCGTAATATTTCTCGCCACTCTCAATAAGGTCCGGAATCTTTTTATATTCATCCAGTGTACGACTACATCCCATAACTGCGGAAATTTCCGCATGTTCCGGTACTCTTACCGGAATCCCCAGACGGTTGGCAAGCCATTTATCCAGCCCTGAAAGTCTGGCCGTACCCCCGGTTAACAGCAATCCATGCTTAAGCAGGTCTTCCGCCATATCCGGAGATGCCTGACGAATAATGCGTTCTACCAGTTCGGCCACCGGTTCCAGATACATCTGAATTATCGGATACATGCGGGAGGAAGTCATCTGCATAACCACAGAGACTCCATCCACTACACGCCGGCCATGTACTGCAAATGTCATATCCAGTCCGTTTTCCACCACAGAGACCATGTCCTGTTTGATGGATTCAGCCTCATCCATTCCGATGATAATCTGCAGGCTCTCCCGCATGTAGGCCTGAATTCCTTCGTTAATCGTACGTCCGCCAAAAACCACCTGTTCCTGTGCAATCACACCGCCGCAGGAAAACATCCCGCAGTCAGTCACATCCTGCCCGATATTCATGGACAGAACCACATCCGGGGTATCCAGGCGGATTCCCTGTCCTAACGCAGCCGCAGCCGCCACAGGAAGCAGGAATGCCTTCTGTGCCCCAGCATGCATAACCGCATCAATCAGCGCATGTCTGGCTACAGAACTAAGTCCGCTGGAAATGGACAGAACGATTTCCGGACGTGCCAATGCCTGCTTCAATACCTTTTTCAGAAAATAGGTCAGAATCCCCTTGGTGTAATAATAATCCACCATAGCTCCATTTCTGATTGGCCATTCCAGCCGTATCCGCTGTGGATTGCTATGATAACGGATAATCGCATCTGTACCGAACCCAACCATCTCATTTGTCTTGCTATCCACTGCAACAACGGTTCGTTCATCCAAAAGCAATCGATTCTCTGAAAAAATACGAGTCTGTGAAGAACCCATATCAATGCCTATATGATTTGCCGATCTGGAAAATGACTTCATTCCCTTTGCCTTCTCCTAATATACCTTATATTTCAGACCAGGTGTCCGAAATTTTTCTAACTCATTTCCTGTGCATATGCACAATGTGACATTCTTTATTTTACCATATAAGAGGTCATGCGATTCGGTATTTTTCCAAACCATGCAATAAAATTTGCATAACCTGGCCATCCTATATACAGCCTCACTCATTATACACTAAGAATCCTCTCCAGGAGCGAACTTTCATCCATTGCATCCCCTGCTCCGTTTTGCTACCATATCATTATATATTTTACAAGGTTTTTACAATACATCATGACAGTTCATAGAACAGGAGGTATGCACATGACAGCAATCATAACGTTTTTTCATTTATGGAGCATCCCCTCCGTTATCGCTCGTCTCATTATTGCCACGCTGGCAGGCGCAATCATAGGCCTTGACAGGGAAGCAAAAAATGAGGAGGCAGGGATTAAGACCCATGCCCTGGTCTGTATGGGCGCCGCGCTGGCCATGATTGTCAATGAATTCGCCTTTTATCAGTTCCCAGGCTCCAATATCGACATCACCCGTATGGGCGCCCAGGTGATCAGCGGCATTGGTTTCCTGGGTGTTGGTACAATTATCGTCACCATGAGAAGCCGTGTAGTAGGACTTACTACCGCTGCCGGGCTCTGGGCCAGTGCAGGCGTGGGACTGGCAGTCGGTTTCGGATTCATTGAATGCGTAATTCCTGCATTCATCCTTATTCTCTTTGTCTATCGCGTTCTCGGGCCACTGGATAAGAAATTCAGAAGAAATTCCCGCAGCCTGAATCTGTATATTGAATTTAAAAGCAATGAGGATGTCCGTCAGTTCCTTAAAGACCTTAAAAAACTCCACATAGAATTATATGATTTTGACTTCAATAAGGACCAATCCGGTCTGCAGCTCATCGTAGCCGTAGTCAGCATGCGCCTTCCCAGGCGCGGCCAGAAAATTGAGTTTAAAAGCCAGCTCAGGGATAATCCACATATTCTGTACTTTGAGGAAGTCTGAATGGCCAACTCCCTGTCTCCCATCGAAAAACGGTAGAAGCACATTTTGCTTCTACCGTTTTGTATTGCCATAGCTGAGATTTTCCCCTTCCCCATTAAATGGAGTGAGAAGAACCTACTACTGCCTGAATCTTATGGCTTACCATATCCTTTACTGCCTGACGTCCAGCTTTGAGGTAAGAACGCGGGTCAAAATTTTCCGGATGCTTAACCAGACTTTCTCTGATAGCTGCAGTCATGGCCAGGCGGATATCTGTATCGATATTAATCTTGCATACGGCCATGGTTGCTGCCTTGCGGAGCATATCTTCCGGAACCCCTTTAGCTCCCAGTACCTTGCCACCAAATTCATTGCACTTAGCTACATATTCCGGAATAACGGTGGATGCACCATGGAGAACGATTGGAAAATCCGGAAGCAGCTTACCTACCTTTTCCAGACGTTCATAATCCAGATAAGGTTCCCCGCTGTACTTATATGCACCATGGCTGGTACCAATAGCGATAGCCAGGGAATCGCAACCGGTAAGAGCTACAAATTCAGCCGCTTCTTCTGGATCCGTAAAAATAGCATCCTTGGCATCTACGCTGACCATATCTTCTACACCGGCAAGACGTCCCAGTTCCGCTTCTACCACTACCCCATGGGCATGTGCATATTCAACAACCTGTTTAGTAATGCGCACATTTTCTTCAAATGGGTGCTTGGAGCCATCAAACATGACAGAAGTAAATCCACCATCAACACAGTCCTTGCACACTTCAAAGCAGGAACCATGATCCAGATGGAGAGCTACCGGAATTTCAGGATACTGACGTACCGCTGTCTTTACCAGATCAACAATGTATGGAGAGCCTGCATACTTTCTGGCACCTTCGGAAGCCTGAAGAATAACCGCAGACTGTTCTTCATGAGCTGCTTCCATAATCCCCTGAATGATTTCCATGTTATTTACATTAAATGCCCCAATCGCATAATGACCTTCATATGCTTTTCTGAACATTTCTTTGGTATCTGTTAATGCCATTTTTTAACCCCTTCTGCATTTACAATAAACGCACAATATAATAACCTGATTGTCTAATAGTATATACGTAAAAGGTATTTTACGTTTATAATTCAATTCTTATTATACGGTGTAGGCGAATTAATAGCAATATGGTAAAATAAATAACTCTTTATACCACACTTTATTACCGATTCAATAAATATAAACTCTCAGGACAACACCCTCTTCGGATAGGTAAGAACTGCCCGTGGAAACAGGGTTAGCTGCCGGACTCATCAAAGAATACACCCCTTCCTCTATTATTCTTTGGTTTTGGGTAAAACCGCCGTCCCCAGATACAGCATGATATTCCACTGCAACCGATGATAACGCATCAACGTGTTTTTATTCCGGCCACAGAACTCTCTGAGTATCTCCTGGTTTGGTTCATAGGCCACCGGCAAATTGTAGAGATCAAACTGTTCCCTCGTTAAATCCACATATTTCCCGTTCAACCGGTTAAAATAGTGTGTTCCTCCACCATCCCCACGGATCTTATGAATAGTGCCACCAAACATATCATGCACCAGCATAGCGGTAATCGCACACTGGCCAAAAGACGGATCCTCCGGAACCCATTCCTCCTGACAGGAAGGATACGCCGTCTCCTGGCTCCAGCATTGTTCCAGAACAGCAAACAGTTCTTCTAATGTATGAATCCCGGCAAACTGCGGAACAGACCGGCAGGTAAGTCCCTTCTGCTCATCCCCATAGAATAAATACCCAAAAGGTCGCACCTTACCATGCATCTTATCCAGAGCCATCTGAACCGCCTGATTATTCTTATCCATGACCTTACCCCCTTTCCTGAGGGATTGCATTCATCCCCTCTGGCTAAAAAACAATTATCATATAAGATTCGGTTGTCAAACCAGCCCCCGTGAGCATATAAACATCCACCACGGCCAATATCCTTACAACTGCCTTTATGATTGTTTCCATCGCAATCTATCACAAAGCTCAGCTGAATCATCCAGGATGAAACATTTCATTCCCTTGTCAGATTTTTCATAATCCATCACTTATAATTATAATAGCAAAGGAGGTAGGTAGGTTCTGGCTGGGAAAACATTTGAATTTTGGTTCACCATTAATGCCGGAGAATCCCCATGTGTGGATACAACCTTGTCAATGCCCAATATTTTCTGTATAAATATTTTCTGTATATTAGTTGTAGAAATAGAACTATTATCATTGCCATGCGACGCTGCCGATTCGTCGGTAAGCCGCATGGGATGTGATAGTTCTATTTTATTTTTATATGTAGGATTACCCCACATGTGTGGGGACAACAAGGGTGTGCACACCGTAAAAGTATCCCCCTTGTATTTATAGGAGTTAATTAATGCTTATTCATTATTTTGGCTATAATCTGAACCCCCATAAGAAACATAGCGAAAAAAAACATAAAATCAAATGTATAATGTTCTAAAAATAAGGCTATAAAAAATGTTGTCATTGTCATATCAGATATTAATTTTCCCATGTCATATATTTTACCAGCCCCCTTCTTTTATAAACAGGGATTCCCCCACAAAAGCCATGAACGCAAAGGGATTTTTAATTTTAATCCACGCTCCTCATGCGAGGAGCGACCACTGCTTCGGTCCAATAGTTATGGAAACAGGAATTTCAATCCACGCTCCTCATGCGAGGAGCGACATGACCTCATCTACAAAGCGGGCCAGCTGGTTATTTCAATCCACGCTCCTCATGCGAGGAGCGACCAATGACTGCACAACATGGGATACCGCTTTGCTATTTCAATCCACGCTCCTCATGCGAGGAGCGACTATAGAACCGTTCGATGTGCGCTTGTCCAGTTTATTTCAATCCACGCTCCTCATGCGAGGAGCGACCAGTTTACAAGGCCGGAGACAAAGGAGGTGAAGAATTTCAATCCACGCTCCTCATGCGAGGAGCGACTTCAATGAGCTGTAAAATAAGTCTGTCATCATGTATTTCAATCCACGCTCCTCATGCGAGGAGCGACAATTTGGTGAGACTTTTGTCTGGGATACATATATTTCAATCCACGCTCCTCATGCGAGGAGCGACCCTCGCACTCCACCTTTCCGCTGCCCCCTTTTAGATTTCAATCCACGCTCCTCATGCGAGGAGCGACAGGCGGCGAAGAAAAGCACCAACTCTCCGCTGATATTTCAATCCACGCTCCTCATGCGAGGAGCGACGTTATGCGCCTTTTTTTTACTCGTAAAGTACGATTTCAATCCACGCTCCTCATGCGAGGAGCGACACAGAGCCTTGCAGAAGTACAGGCTTACACCTTTATTTCAATCCACGCTCCTCATGCGAGGAGCGACTAACTAATTATTCTGCTAACTATGGCAAGGATATTTCAATCCACGCTCCTCATGCGAGGAGCGACTTGCCGCTCGAAATTATGGTGAGTTGTCTAGGTTATTTCAATCCACGCTCCTCATGCGAGGAGCGACGATGCCGTGCCACGTTTGCTTTTCAATATGACGATTTCAATCCACGCTCCTCATGCGAGGAGCGACCTATGCTGATAAAAATGAATCCAACAGATACTTCATTTCAATCCACGCTCCTCATGCGAGGAGCGACTTCGCCACTCTTGCTACTCTGTCATCTTCTTCCATTTCAATCCACGCTCCTCATGCGAGGAGCGACGCTCCACGTCCGGGGGACTTGTGACCTATGATGGATTTCAATCCACGCTCCTCATGCGAGGAGCGACACATCAAGCCGGCCATAGGGCTGAACCGGTTCGATTTCAATCCACGCTCCTCATGCGAGGAGCGACATCAACGGCTTAGAAGCCTTCTTTAATTCGCTTTATTTCAATCCACGCTCCTCATGCGAGGAGCGACTACTCGGAAGATTACTGACGAGGAAAAGGCCATCATTTCAATCCACGCTCCTCATGCGAGGAGCGACTTTTTCATCCCAAAACAACCCCCTCCACCATCTTCATTTCAATCCACGCTCCTCATGCGAGGAGCGACGGCCATTTCCGGGCGAGTAAAATCAGATACCCCGATTTCAATCCACGCTCCTCATGCGAGGAGCGACAGCGATTAGCATGTCAAAGACACATTGATGACATATTTCAATCCACGCTCCTCATGCGAGGAGCGACCAGAGGCTGGAAGCCTAAGGACAGTACACCGATGATTTCAATCCACGCTCCTCATGCGAGGAGCGACACTTTTACAATGACAATTGGGACTCGGACGATGATTTCAATCCACGCTCCTCATGCGAGGAGCGACCTGTCGAGAACGGCCTTGAGTCCTTCACCATAGCATTTCAATCCACGCTCCTCATGCGAGGAGCGACAAGGTCAATCAGCTTAAAAGTTGGTATCCACGATTTCAATCCACGCTCCTCATGCGAGGAGCGACTAAACTGGATGCTCATCCGGTAGGTTCGATTTACATTTCAATCCACGCTCCTCATGCGAGGAGCGACTCTTTGAGTTGGTGTACTCCAGGTCGTCTACCTTATTTCAATCCACGCTCCTCATGCGAGGAGCGACGTATCCTCGATTTTGGCATTCCAGTCTAATACCGATTTCAATCCACGCTCCTCATGCGAGGAGCGACTATAGGGCGCTGGGAATTGAACCAAGAAATCTAGATTTCAATCCACGCTCCTCATGCGAGGAGCGACAATACCACCATGCGAAACGCAACGGCCATATTTATTTCAATCCACGCTCCTCATGCGAGGAGCGACTTCCCTGTGCGCGGTTACTGCGTCGGTTGCGAGTATTTCAATCCACGCTCCTCATGCGAGGAGCGACTTACAATAGGGTTCATAAAAGCACTTCCTTTAACGATTTCAATCCACGCTCCTCATGCGAGGAGCGACTTGATTTTCTCCGGATGCGTTTGCGCTGGGTAGATTTCAATCCACGCTCCTCATGCGAGGAGCGACGGACCTGTTAGATCGTGCAGGATACAAGCCAGTAATTTCAATCCACGCTCCTCATGCGAGGAGCGACCGCGAAATTGTTAAGATTCTGTGGGGCGAAAAAGATTTCAATCCACGCTCCTCATGCGAGGAGCGACAAAAAAATTGACGAATATCAAACGGCACTGCGTATTTCAATCCACGCTCCTCATGCGAGGAGCGACAGAAGAAAAAGATAGACTCTTAAAATCGGTCATATTTCAATCCACGCTCCTCATGCGAGGAGCGACGATACAATTTAGTGTTCAATCCCATCACCCCTTAATTTCAATCCACGCTCCTCATGCGAGGAGCGACGGCAGTTGGGCTGCCACAAAAATGGAACAAAAAATATTTCAATCCACGCTCCTCATGCGAGGAGCGACATATAATATAGTAAACGGAGGGGTGTGTAATAATATTTCAATCCACGCTCCTCATGCGAGGAGCGACACTATTGGTGTGTGTGCGAGCCGTTTGATTATTATTTCAATCCACGCTCCTCATGCGAGGAGCGACACGAAGCAGACAGAGGAAACTGTTAGAGCTTTCATCATTTCAATCCACGCTCCTCATGCGAGGAGCGACCAGAGCCGGGCGGCAGCGTCTGCGGTATCAATGAATTTCAATCCACGCTCCTCATGCGAGGAGCGACGCTTACCCAGAAAGAAATGGATAAGTGCTGCAGTATTTCAATCCACGCTCCTCATGCGAGGAGCGACTCGATGGGCGGTCACGGCATCAGTGGCAAGCGAGTATTTCAATCCACGCTCCTCATGCGAGGAGCGACGAGTATGGTGCCGTGAAGGCGTTGCGAGGAATTATTTCAATCCACGCTCCTCATGCGAGGAGCGACATGGGTTAAACACGGTATGCCGCTTACCCAGAAAATTTCAATCCACGCTCCTCATGCGAGGAGCGACCCATATCCAGAAGCCCTGTGGTATCCACCTTATATTTCAATCCACGCTCCTCATGCGAGGAGCGACGCTGGTATACCCATCACTGCTATAACTGATGTAATTTCAATCCACGCTCCTCATGCGAGGAGCGACTAAGGGAATGATGGCAAGTCCGGCACCAGTAAAGATTTCAATCCACGCTCCTCATGCGAGGAGCGACATACTGATAGATTCGCGGGTTTTCCTGTCATAAAATTTCAATCCACGCTCCTCATGCGAGGAGCGACGCCTCAGGGTCTTCAACGACCTCGGAATCTACATAATTTCAATCCACGCTCCTCATGCGAGGAGCGACTGCGTAATAGGCAATGACCTGCCCGCGATTCTTATTTCAATCCACGCTCCTCATGCGAGGAGCGACGATGAGGTACTGCGATTACTGTGGGCGGGGGTATATTTCAATCCACGCTCCTCATGCGAGGAGCGACATGGCTAATCTATGGAAAAACAATCGGCTATATCATTTCAATCCACGCTCCTCATGCGAGGAGCGACTGATGATGCTATCGCTTACGGGTGGGATAATCTGATTTCAATCCACGCTCCTCATGCGAGGAGCGACCCTGGTACCAACAACCACCCTGAATAAGGTAGTAATTTCAATCCACGCTCCTCATGCGAGGAGCGACCTGAACTGACAGATAATAACAAGGATTACATTAAATTTCAATCCACGCTCCTCATGCGAGGAGCGACTCCGTACTGGATGCGTTTAAAGCCGTATGTGCTATTTCAATCCACGCTCCTCATGCGAGGAGCGACATCAGATGTAATTACATCCGCGCTGAACATCTGGATTTCAATCCACGCTCCTCATGCGAGGAGCGACGAAGATGATTACGATTTTACCTTTACCGATTTTATTTCAATCCACGCTCCTCATGCGAGGAGCGACAGCTGAGATGCGCCGTTGCGGTTACTCTGGAATATTTCAATCCACGCTCCTCATGCGAGGAGCGACTTTCAATGGCTTCAATGCCTGCTTCCTCGAACGATTTCAATCCACGCTCCTCATGCGAGGAGCGACTCGATTGCCGGATATGCGGGGCTTCGTTTTGGAATTTCAATCCACGCTCCTCATGCGAGGAGCGACGACGATACCCATGTGGTTGATGGCGAAACAGGAATTTCAATCCACGCTCCTCATGCGAGGAGCGACTAAGACCTATCAGACAGGATGGGCATATATCACAATTTCAATCCACGCTCCTCATGCGAGGAGCGACTTGTCTGGGATACCGACACGTTGATTGTGTAATCGATTTCAATCCACGCTCCTCATGCGAGGAGCGACTAAAGAGGCAAAAGTATCTCCACAGTCTATATATATTTCAATCCACGCTCCTCATGCGAGGAGCGACCAGGATAAACTTAACCAGGCTAAACAGGATGCAATTTCAATCCACGCTCCTCATGCGAGGAGCGACTCAGTACAGATTTTGCCACCGGATGTGGAAGTATTATTTCAATCCACGCTCCTCATGCGAGGAGCGACTTTAACGGATACGATTTCATCGATGCGTATTGTATTTCAATCCACGCTCCTCATGCGAGGAGCGACTCATTGAGTGGCAACAGTTTTCCATGAGTGTCAATCATTTCAATCCACGCTCCTCATGCGAGGAGCGACTAGTGGATGCTATCGGTCATGCCATATGGGCAAATTTCAATCCACGCTCCTCATGCGAGGAGCGACTTGCCAGAAACTCCAGAGGTGGTGTACATCGTGATTTCAATCCACGCTCCTCATGCGAGGAGCGACGCTTTAACGGATACGATTTCATCGATGCGTATTGTATTTCAATCCACGCTCCTCATGCGAGGAGCGACACCTCGAGCAGGCAAGGCGTGATGCCTATTCCTTATTTCAATCCACGCTCCTCATGCGAGGAGCGACAGCTTTACAAGTACGCAATCAAAAACACCTTTGCAATTTCAATCCACGCTCCTCATGCGAGGAGCGACCATGATTCATCTTTGATACCTCCTTTCAAATGAAATTTCAATCCACGCTCCTCATGCGAGGAGCGACTGGATTAATCTGTTCAACCTTGTACTGCGTAGGTATTTCAATCCACGCTCCTCATGCGAGGAGCGACTCGGAGAGATACGGGTTGTCCCCAGTATTTCAGATTTCAATCCACGCTCCTCATGCGAGGAGCGACTGTCAGATTCCCAGGCCTTACAAGCAGCGGGATTCTGACCAGTTTAGCGCGAATCCTAAAAAAATTAATATAATTACTGCTTTTATGCACATTTACATCATGTTTGGGACAGGTTCGCGCTAAAAAATCAGTGGTTCTCCCATGTCATGTGCATCTTTTGCTCCAATATGTTCTACCTTATTTGCGTAATGATTTCCTAAGTTATAAAATCTGAGACTATCCTTTTGCGGATCTATAAGCTTGCTTAATTGAAAGCGAACTCTTACATACTGTGCCCTGTCCAGAATACATTCAAAAACAGAGTTCTGAACACGTTGGCCATGTTTTACACAACACTTAGCTACATCACGCAAACGTTTCTTACCTGATGTAGTCTCTGTATTTACATCATAGGTTATCAGAATCAGCACTTTTACCCCCACTCTTCTCATTTCCATAAAAAGGCAGGATATCCATTAAGGTCCCCACGAATGTACCGTGCCAAAAGCAATGCCTGTGTATATGGTACTAATCCCCAGGGAATCTTTTCTTTTAGAAATGGATGCCGGATCTCTTCTTTCTTTTTCTCCTGCCAAGCAGTAAGAAACTTTCTCTTTGCATCATCGGTAAACCGGAAAACGTTATTTTCACTTGCCGTAAAATGATCCGACTTAATCATCTCCCTGTTAATAAGAGACAAAACAAAACGATCCACAATAATGCTACGCAATTCTTCCATTAAATCTAGTGCCAGCGACACTCGTCCTGAACGATCTGTATGCAGGAATCCAACATAGGCATCTAAACCCACACTTTCCAATGCAGAAGCGCAGTCATGAGCTAACAGAGTATAAGCAAAAGATAGCATCGCATTAACACGCCCTTCTGGTGGACGTTTCACTCGTTCATAAAACGGAAATGACTCCCGATTACGCAGGATTAATTCCCCCACTACTGAAAAGTACTGATGTGCAGCGTTACCTTCAATACCGCGCAGTGTATCCTTATCTTTGGCTGCTCTGGCACAATTTATGCTAGTGGAGAAGTCATGAATCGTATCTGTAAATTTCTTTTCATCTACACTCATCCTGTGATCACGCAGGCCCCGACTCAAAATAACTTTGCTGTTAAACAACTTTCCGGCAATAAAATTACGCGCCAGACTCAAGCTACCTTCTTTGTCATCTGCCAGTCGATATTGTTTTCTCCGCAACAGAACGTTTCCCCGGCTCTCACCGGAAATACGTGCCAGCAATCTGCCTCTCGGGGTTAAAAAGCATAATCCAACACTCCTTTTTGTACAAGCTCCCATCAGGGCCGGGCTGGCTCCTTTGTATCCGAAGTAGACTATATTTTCTAATGTTATCAGGGGAATCTGTCCCAAAATCCTATCATTCTGGTTAATGACGACATTCTCATCTTTCAATGATAAATACGCATCTTCTGTCAGAACAAACAATGTATTCAATAGATGACGCATTTTACTGATTTACCCCCAACTTTTCCCGGTAATAGGTCTCGACATCCCATTTTTTATAATTTCCGGGGATACAGATTGGTTTCAGTGAACAGGCATTACAATGCTTACTCGGTTTTATTCGAGGTGTGTACCCCTTTTTCATATATTCGTGCATAGCAGATACGGTATTTCTTACCTGTGAACGAAGATCTAATGAGAATTGAATCTCCTCCCGGCGATGAATCTCTGAGTAAAAGAGCGCCCCGCAGGGAATTTCACAACAAAGCATTTCTTCCAGACACATCGCTTCTGCACATAATTGTAGCTCATCTGCAGGATATACCTTGGGCTTACCTTTTTTATACTCTATTGGATACGGGAGCCAATATCCATTATGTCCCTGCAATATGGCCCCCTTTTCCTTCACATGATGAAATTCCACCACATCACATTGCCCGGTTACTCCTAATGTACTTGATGAAATCCGAAGCCCTCGTGTAATCAGAACATTCTTCCTGCTTTCAGAAAGATTGTTATCGTGCGCGCGATCATGTACAATATTGCCCTCTACCGTCCGAAGATTATCCATCCATTGTCCTTCAATGTGAATCAAAGCCCATTGCCTGGGGCAAAAAGAGAAATGTTGAATCCCGGATAGCATTAGCCAGTCTTCTTCGTCATACATTTAGAGCATCTCCAGACAAGTGACTCCCTCAGGTAAATTTTTACTATCCACGGTAATGGTATAGTCACTAAATGCACGGGGTACTTTAGTTTCATCTTTACGTACTGCTTTTATTCGTTCAAAAAGCTCATGGGCTGGAGCATTACCAAGTTCACTCTCATGCTTGAATACTATTAACTTACGAGAAGCCATGTTACCACGTGCAGCTGAATGATCTACTTCAAACATATTGATAAGAGATTTCCAAAAAAGTTCAAGGTCTTCTTCAGAAAATCCCGTAATTCGACGAGCAAGATTTGCAGAAATATAACCTTCCACACGATAGAGACCATAAGGAACAATATATTTACGACCCATCATCATTTTCTTGCTTTCTGCCTCTTTTTCTGTGGTAACAGTAGAACGTGTAATACTGATTTCTTGAGGAAGAATTTGATCTACACTACGTGCAAACCCAAACTGAACAGGCCCTCGAACCTGTCCACAGGAAAGTGCACCGCTGACAAATGTCGTCATTACTGCACCAAAACAACGAATATCAAAAAAATTTTCACACATAAAATTACGAAGTTCCACGTCAACTGCCGGATTTTTCTTTTTTGCTTCCTTTAATTTTGTTGCGCGCTTCTTAGGATTTTTTTTCTGTAATCCCAATGTACTCACAAGCTTCCTGATCACATCTTTCCAATGGAACCTCATTTTTCACATAAATACGGTAGCCAGGCTTATCTTCACAAGCTGCTTCAATATAATTGCGTACTTTGCGTTTTAAACATACATCCGTAACCAGTCCTACCCCAGTTTCCTGATCCATACGTGGCATATTACCAGCATCGGGATCCCCATTCGGGTTTCCATTCTCAACATCAAAATAAAGAACAAAATCATATCGATTACTAATTGGTGTACTCATTTACGCTTCCTCCTCTGATACTGTTTTATTGATATTTTTCTTTTCATAGAATTTTTGCTTCTGCTGATAATATCCTAAAATAAAAATCCCCTGATTCTCCAAGGTCAGATTCTTAGGCAATGGATTGTTATCTAACTGCAGTAAGTTCATGATGACACCAAGATTCTTTTCATGATAAATCTGCCGACCTTTTTCCAATTTTCTCAAATGATGCTGTGTTAGTTTTTCTAAAACTGGGAAAATATAAGCTGGTGTTGCACAAGCTGAATTAAAATAACGGTCTTTAATTGTTGCCTGAATATCCGGATTGGCACCCTGCTGAATGCGTTCTAACTCAGCAAAAAGCCTGCCCAGAACATACGCAACATTTGTTGATTGTTCGTCTAAAGCCATGGGAATATTCCTCCTTTTATTTTTTAACATATACGCACGAATGACAGCCGCCCGTTGATATGAAATTTTTCCTTCTCCAGAATCTGCCCGAATACGTAATAGAATGTTTTGATACAGGGAAACAGGATATGGCTGACCTGATAATATAGAACGTAAAACTGCACCTGCCAGAAGTGGAGATGCTGACTTATCCTTTGAGTTTGGATTTGCTGTTTCTCTCAAAATCTTCCAAAGGGGAATTGTTAATTCTTTAACAAAAGATGGTTTTACTATGTGCAACCGCTCTTCATGCTCTGCAAAATTTTTTATGAAATCGCCGAAAGCTCCTTTAAGAAAAAAACGAACAGAAATTCTCGCTGCATTTGGCGACAAGCCTAAAATATAAAATGGATTATTATAGGCAATGGATACCCCCTGATAATCAAACGGTACCCCATCCTGTATTTTTCCTAAAATATCATTCAGCTTACTATCTGTCATTCGACGTGTCTCATCGCCATCAAAAAAATCACTAAATATATCCTGACAAAGTTTATTTTCATTTTTCGCCCAATAAACAATGGTCGTATCCCCCAATTGTTTTTTATGCGAAACATCAGATAATAAAAAATTTAGTGCCGTAGTGTAGGCAAAAGCAGCGTACTCAGATACATAAGCATTATATCCCTGTGCATCCCTCTTTCCATATGACTCAAACGCTTGTTTCCCTTTATTGTATGCAATCAAAGCTCCTCCTGATGACTGAGCCCCCTTCACCCCTTTTATCAGTGGGTGAATACGTGCAATTGGTGAATGTTTACCTGTAATCAGGCAGGTCCCCGTTACAGTTTCATCTTGACTCGATTTTTGTTGATACCAATCATTCCATGCTTCGGAAATTACAGAGTCATTCTGTGCACGTTGCATGCCATTCAATGAAAAAATAATATTTGCACCACTTGATAAGCCATCCCATTCCTGTTGAATAATTACATTTTTTGAAACAATTTTAGGATCTGGATTCCATTTTTCGAAAAAACGACAAATTGCTTTCGCTATAGTGGAATCAACATGAGTTAATATCTTAAGATGTAAATTCTTAGATGCTTCAAATTCTCTCAAGATTTTATTTTTATTCTTTTCTTTCTTGCTTTCATCTTGAATCTCATTAGGTCCAGCAACACCATAGTCCTCATTTAGCCCGAGCAAATATTCAGCCTTATCACAAAGAAAAAACGGTTTAATTCCTGATGTCCGTGTTTCGTGTTGTGGTACATTTAACTTAATAGGAACATCTTCCAATTTTCCCCTACGCTGCTCTTGCAGACGAATAGATTGTAGTCCAATTAATTCTCCATCCTCATTCAATCGGATTTCATAACTTACTTTCTCTGCAGACCATCCACGTTGTGGTATATTTCCCCTCTTTGATTCATCTTCATAATACTGTACCAGTTCGCTTATAATCATTGATACACCTCACAATTCCGCAAATCTAAAATTCCATCTTTCATCTTTGCCCTAAAAAACATCGGTGTAATATTATCTTTATTCTGATAATTCATGTCATAAAGCATCATGCCAAAATCCCGTTCTTGACCAATATAATAAGAGGGTTCTATATCCGCTTTTTCCAGCAATTTAAACTGACAGGGGAATTCTCGACATCCTAAGTAGGGGTGATGAAAACATTGCCCCTTCCTGGCTCGGCGCTTAAACATTTCGGCAAATTTTCCCGGATTATCGCTGGGGCTTGCATTCTTTGTCATCTCAAAATGTGCCTCAATTACGTATCGTACATTTTTTAAAATCATGGATGCCCGTTGTTGTCGTATGTCTCCTGATATAATAAGCTCTATCGGTTCTCCATACAAAATTGCTCTTTCAATTTTAGTTGCCTCTATTTTAGACGCAACCTCATTTCTCCGAACATTACAAAAACGAATAGGATTACAAATCTGAATCTGATCTATTTTCCATTTTAGCCCAGGATGCCAGAAAATCGCTTCTAATATGCCTCTTGCTGCTGACGGAGTGATACAATCATAGCTCACTCGTTCCACCTTAAGCTCGGGCCGAGTAAATAATGCATAATCTCCCCAAACCATTAATCGAACTCCATAACTCATATTAATTACCTCTTCATAAATTAAACACCTTGTCTATACAATCAATATAATCAATTACAAATTCTCATCCCCTGCTTTGTATGGAACAATTAATATTTTAGGACTACTTATTATTTATTACGGTAGTTATATCCTAAAAAAATATTCCATTCCCTTCCGTATAATTTTTCAGTAATCCCTTTTGGGAATCATAAACTGAACAATCCGATAAAACTCCTAATTGTGAATCAATAGATTGGACTTTTCCTGCATCTAATAAATCATGATAAATGTTTGGATAAACCGCTACTGTGTATAAAGAAAGTTTGCGTCTTCCTGCCTGCGTAATATATCCTAGTTTTAGTTGTTCTATAAGTTCTTGTAACTCATTATTTTTATCTACGTCATCTGTAAATGGTACAATGACCGAAATTGTATCATTTTGAATTAAATGAACTTTTTTGGCTATCGTAGCAAATGGTATTTTTTCATTTTCTAATATTTTACCAATCCCATACGCATCCGTACTTGCCACATGATGTAAATCTCTAAAATAGGCCTGAATTGCTTCGGGGTTGTCGAAGCCATCTTGATATTTTTTTATAATCTGTTGTGTTATTTGCATGCGTTGGCGCACATATTGTGGAAATTTTTCATTCCCATCTAATGTAAATACCTCAGTAATACTATCAGATAATTTGCGCTTATTCTCTCTATTACAACGCCCTGCTGCCTGGATAATATTGTCAAGACCAGCCATCTCCCGATATACATAAGGAAAATCAAAATCTACACCTGCTTCTACCAAGCTTGTCGCAATTACTCTGCAGATTTTATTCTGATTCAACCGTTGTTTAATCTGTTCCAGGACTACTTTGCGATGCATAGGATATAGATTAGTCGTCAAGTAAAATCTACCTTCTGCTGGTAATAAATCAAATAAATCACTAGCGGTGTTTTTTCGATTAACTATACAAAGTGCTTGTTCTTTTCCCGATAATTCCATTCCCAATGTTACTTTGGATATAGTTTTTTGTCTATAGAGAATTTTAACCCGCTTAAAGGAACGATAATTTTCTTCATAATTACTAATAATCGGGTATGGTTTTAAATTATTGGGGAAAAGCTGTCCAAGCGCTGGTTGTGTAGCTGAGCAAAAAACAACGGTACAATTATAATAGGTTGCTAACTCCTGAACTATACGCATACAGGGCATTAAATAATTCAAAGGAATCATCTGTGCTTCATCAAAAACAATAACACTATTAGCAATATTATGAAGTTTTCTGCATTTTGAGGGACGATTAGAGAATAAAGATTCAAAAAACTGGACATTAGTAGTAACAATCAGTGGCATATTCCAGTTTTCCGAAGCCAGTCGTTTTATCTCCCCGTATTCACCCAGATCATCCCAATCTACATTATGATGATGTTCAAGTACCTGGTCTTCACCAATTATTTTCTGAAAGATACTGGCTGTTTGCTCAATAACTGATGTGTAAGGAATTACATAAATTATACGTTGCCTATGAACCTTTCTTGCTATAGCATCATGAAGTGCAAAGGCTAAGGAAGAAATTGTTTTCCCTCCTCCAGTTGGAACTGTTAGTTCATATAAATTATGTTTTATGGAATTTCCAGCTTTAATGCACGCATTTAAAATTTCTGTTCGTTTTCTATTCAATTTACCTCGTGGATTCTGAAATTTCTGAATATATTTATCCAGACGATACTTCGCTTCCTCTAAAGAAATGAATTTTCCTCTATTTAATCCCCCATTAGTCATAAAAGCTTCAGTGTCTAAAAAATCAGCATCAACAACTGCAGAAAAGATCATTCGAATATAAGTCATCAATGTGAAATTAAAATCCATCTGATTCGAACATTTCTCCAAATCACGCTCGATTCTCCCAAAAAGATCGGTTTTGGGTATCGCTGGAAAAGATTGAATTTGCAAAGAATCTATATTTGGAATATCACAAGAAAGATCACAATTTTTGATTTGATTCCTGTGTGCACAAAACGTTCCACCTGAAAGGTCTGATGGATAACCTAAATCAGATAATCCCGCATGATGCCCATCAACAATAAATCCTGCAATCAATTTCTGCGGGGGAGTCCCCTTAACGGATTCCATAATATATTCCATTCCAGGTGAAGCATGCTTCACCGATCCTCTTATCTGTAAATCTTTAGGTTTACGAATATATTTTTGGAACTCCTTTCTAAATTTGCCAAAATCATGCAGCTTCCCAATAAAATTACAAAGTGTTTCTTCCTGAAATGATTTTCCAAAATCACCAGCTAAACAACCTACATTTCTTAAATGATCCCGAAGAATTTGATAACGACCATCTTCAGTTAAATGTGCCAAATTCTCCTTTATCATTTTATAACACTAATCCTTTCCCAATTGCCAAATAAAAGAATGCTTGCTTCAAAGACAAATAACAACTAATCGGGCCACAATTAAACTGAATACAAAATTCGCTTTTCCCTAAAAATATTGGCTACTCGCACTTACTCATACTTAAAATTTCTTAAGCTAAAAAATTAATTATAATTATATTTATAAACAGTTTATTACAAATGCTATTTTTTTTCAACTTATTTGCTACTTAAATCAAAAAACTCTATATTCTGTACAGCTTTCTATTCTCAAAAGTTCTCCTATACTTTCAGTATACAACTTGCAATGAGTAAAAAATTACACATAGAGGAGTCATGAAAATTTATAAGGATACTCAATGAAAAAGACCTGCCAGAAGCAAGCCTGTAAATTAGTAACCACAGTGAAAATAGCTATTCGTCTTTATCAAGATACATACAACGAAAGGAAATGCAAAAGCACCAATGGCGAACCAATGGGGCACTGGGCAAAAATTGCAACCGCCCATAATATCATTACAAAGTGTCCAAAGCATCCACCATTCATATGAAACACCACCTTTTTAGTTTCGTTACCTGTTTCACAAAAGAATAGTTAATCAGATATATACTCTGCTTCTCCCTTAATTAAATTCCTATAGAAAAAGAAGAAGAGACCTTCATGGCTATATATCCGATATGCGTGAATACCTCACCTCAGTGAAAAACACATGTCAACCAATATTAATCTTGAAAGTTCACACCTACCTGCTGATTATTCTCTATATTTTCAGTATATAACTTCATATGTGTAAAAAAACACCAAAATGAACAAAAATTATGAAATAAATATGTACAGATGTTATGGAAAATTCAAGAAGATCAATCGTATTATCAGAAAATCTATACATTCTTAAGTGGAAGTTTTTGTACATCCTTATCCAGCAAAAAACAGGTGCGAGAATTAAGTAGGCAAGATTTGAGGGAAATTTCAGACATACCGAAAAAAATAGACATCAGACGGTCAGATGTCAGACCGGAAGCCTATTGGACTTCCTTTCAGACTAAAAGAACTCAGAACATTTGCATGATTTCCTGTATCCCAACAAGGTGGAATCAACTATCCCCCCCCCGACTTCGATGGATTTGAGACAACGTCTTGTCTCAAATGATATGTACCCATTATCCTGGACACATAAATCTAAATATTAAGCTGAACGCATGGATGCTTTCCTATATTCTACGGGAGACATCCATTTCGTTTTTTCCT
>OHAG01000065.1_pt1 | contig 92582 bp, 77 predicted proteins | sample 1577081 | NCBI WGS metagenome assembly OHAG01 (sample SAMEA3541513, study PRJEB24748) | human gut metagenome | biome: human gut; feature: human-associated habitat; material: faeces | place: China | collected 2012
TTCCACTAAGGACTCAACGCTTTTTACATTTTTATAGTGAATAATTTAGGTTTATTAATGTCTTTTTCAAAACGACTGATTTTTATCGGATGAGAAGGTGCAATGACGGTTGCTTTTCCTTCTTGTTCAAGTTGTTTAATGAATTCAAGGGTTTCGTTATACATGAGGTGGCGGTTATCAAGTGTCTTAATCATATTAGGATATTTTTTTAAAGCTCTTGAATAGATAAATCGGAAGCTTTCTGGTTCTTTAATAAAACTACGATCTCGAGTTAGCACAACAATGACATGATCACACCCGTCTTTTAACGCCTGTTTGACAGGAATAGAGTCTGATGTTCCACCATCTAAATATTCTCCCTCTTGGTAAGGTACAATAGGTGAAAAGACGGGAATAGAAGAAGACGCTTTAATAATCGTTGAATCATAATTTAAATGAGTTTTATCGAAATAAACGGGTTGACCAGTTAAGGCATCCGTGACCCCTACCTTGAATTCACACGAAGAAGCCAAAAAGGTATCATAATCAAATAAATCAAGTTGATGAGGAATCTGATTAAAAATAAAATCCATTCCGAATAAAGATTTTGTTTTAATAAAATTATTTAAGCTTAGATAACGTTTATCATTTAAATAACCTGTATTGACACGAAAGTTACGTCTTCTCTGTTTGGAAACATAGGAAACCCCATTACAAGCTCCCGCAGAAACACCGATCACGTAATCAGCCATAATATCTTGATCTAATAAATAATCTAAGACACCACTCGTATACAATCCGCGCATACCGCCACCTTCTAAAACGATTCCTACTTTCATGTGAACACTCCTTTAATGATTATGTTAGTATTTGTATTCTAACGAACTTAATTTTAAAAAAATGACGAATTTTGTCGATGGTTTTTCACTTTCTAGACACTTCGCTTTGTCGTTAAACGAACATTTATGCTAAAATAATTTTTAGGTGAAAAATTACCTGTGTTTACAATGTATTATTGGATAAAGTGGGAGGTTTTAGACATGCCTCGATTTAAGAAGATTTATATTGAAATTACAAATCGTTGCAATTTAAAGTGTGACTTCTGTCCGAGTGCGACACTTGGTCGAAAGGGGCGTGTGATGACAGAGTCAGATTTTATACATATATTAAATGAAGTGAAGCCGTATACGAATTATTTATATTTTCACTTATTAGGAGAGCCGTTTTTAAATCCACGTATTGGACGCTTTTTAGAACTGAGTCATGAAGCAGGAATGCAGGTTAATTTAACAACGAATGGGACATTGATTAAGAAGGTTGAAGATATTTTAATTCAAGCACCCGCCCTCAGACAAATTAATTTCTCAATTCATTCATTTGAAGCGAATGAACAAAATGGAACACTCGAAGATTATTTATTAAGTATTGCTGATTTTATTGACCGGATTCAAGCGGTGAAGCCTATATATTGTAATCTTCGTTTATGGAATATGGATGCAGAAGAATTAAAGGCGAAAAATTCATTGAATCAAGAGATTTTAACGTTAATTGAAAAGTCTTTTAAATTAGATGTTAGTTTAAGTGAGAAATTACAAGAAACGCATAATATTAAGATTAAAGATCGTGTGTTTATTAATATGGCCGAAAAGTTTGAATGGCCAACACTTGAGCGTGACGTGATTAGTGAGAAAATGTTCTGTTATGGGCTGCGTGATCATATTGCGATTCAAGCCGATGGAACAGTCGTACCTTGCTGTTTAGACAGTGAAGGAAAAATTCCACTAGGAAATGTTCATGAAACACCATTAAATGAAATTTTAGAAAGTGAGCGTGCTAAAAATATGTATGACGGATTCTCACGCCGTTGTGCTGTTGAAGAGCTTTGTAAACGTTGTGGCTATGCCAAAAGATATTAAAGGAGTGTTGGAATAAAGATGATTAGACCCATTATGAAGGATGAAGTCTTTTTAGCGCAAAAATCAGTACCAGCTACAAAAGCAGATTTACCAGTCGTTGAAGATTTAATCGATACATTAAGAGCCAATCTTGATGGTTGCGTAGGAATGGCAGCTAACATGATTGGAGTGAAAAAACGCATTATCGTCTTTGCGATAGGAGAAATAATTGTTCCGATGATTAATCCAATAATCGTGAAAAAAGAAAAAAGTTATGTGACTGAGGAAAGCTGTTTATCTTTAACAGGTGTTAGACAAACAACACGATATGAAAGTATCGTTGTCGAATACTTAGATAAAGACTTCAAAAAACAAAAAGGAACATTTACAGGATTTGTCGCTCAAATTATTCAACATGAAATTGATCACTGTAATGGGATTATTATTTAGGAAAGAATATAGTGTATGATGTGAGTTAATGATAAAAGAAGTGTGGTAGGATAGAATAGTTTAAAGCTAATTAGAGTAAAATTTGATTAGCTCTTTTTTAATAGCTAGGTATAGATTATTATGATGGGGACTAAAATGAGAAAGAATATGTGTTTATTCAGTCAATAAGTCGTAGTACCATTAAATAAAAAGCTCTCTAAAAAGTGAGAGCTTAGTGATTATGACTAGTATTTGAAATTAAAAAGCCGATGGTTGTTGAAATTAAATGATCAACTTGAGTAATGCCATCACTATAATTATTCTGCTTGGTTAAAGCAATAACCATTAATGTGATGAGACAGATAAGGCAAACGCCTGCCGCAAATAGTACTCGAATACTCGTTCCTTTCAAAAGTGGAACTTCAGTTTGTAAGACAGGGTCTTTTTCCGTTTCTAAATCAGGTTCGGTCACTCCCCTTGTAAGAAGACTGTCATTGTCTATCTCTTGATTTTTTATTTGAGGTTCCATGTCTTGATTGAATATTTCACGAGTTATATTTTGGACTGATGTTTCAGGATTTGATTCAGGTGTTTCAGTATTTGAATCTTTTTTTTGTCCGTTAGAGTTATTGTTTTGGTGTGGAATATTCATTCCTAAAATATACCCGAATATACTTGAAAGGCTCGTTTGAAAAATCGCATTAATAGTAGGTTGCGAATGGAAAGCTGGCACAAATATCGCGCAAATTAATTGAACTAAGAGAAAAACACCAATAATTAAGACCGTCTTACAAGCGATATCAAGTTCTTTCCATTCGTGTTTTAGTAGTTTGTTTAATGGAACGTTGTTTTTATTCATAGGTATCACCGTTGAGTAAGGATTAAATTTAAATCATGATATCTTATGTTTTTTATAAAATATTGAAAAGGATATCTATCCAAGTTCTATAGGTATGATAAAATAAAACATCATAGTGTTAAGCAGTAGTTATTTTTTACATCGAATGATTAGAGATGACCTTTGTTTAGCATAAGTCAATCTGTTAACTTATATATAGAGAAATGGAAGTGAATTAATGAAGGAAACAATGAAAAAAATTTTAGAGTTTCGAGATGAACGTGGTTGGAAACCATACCATACACCTGAAAATTTAGCGAAGTCAATTTCGATTGAAGCGGCAGAATTACTTGAATGTTTTCAATGGAACCATGAGTTTGATCCGATTCATGTTAATGAAGAATTGGCTGATGTTTTAATTTACTGTTTACAAATGGTAGATGTGTTAGGTGTCGATGCAAAGCAGATTATTTTTGAAAAATTAGAAAAGAATGCAGTTAAATATCCCGTTCAAAAATAAAAAGCCGTTTCAAATGAACGGCTTTTATCACGGATGAAAGGCATAAACCATCACAGTATAAGTCTCATATACAAAATAAAGGACCATACTGACTAAAAGGGCGGAATTAACAAATCGTTCGCCTTTAGCTCCTGTTTTAAAGTTCGCTAGTTTAATTTTTATTTTACACGGATAAAAAAGACACACGCCTTGATGCGTAAATAAATCGAGAACAATATGAGAAATATGACCGACCATTAATCCACACGTTAGAATGATATAAAAATCTTGTCCTACATTAAGTAGTGGTGCAAACGACATGAGAATAAAGAAAAAAGCAATGGACAAAAGACTGTGAGTTAGTGTTCGATGTTTAAAATGAGTTGAGATAAACTTTGAAATAAAGGGAAGAAGTTTTCCCATTTGTGAACTTTTCATATCAATATCAGGCAGTAAAGAACCGACAGTTGTAGCTACACAATAGAGGGTAATAATGAAAAGTTTAGAAAAGGTATTAGCTTCGGCATAAATCGGTGCGATAAATAATTGATGAGTGATTAGTCCACAAAGTAAGCCTCCGCGTTGGTGAGTAGCGGCTGTCATGATTAAAGTCCTCCTATGATTCTTCAATTGTCGAAAAGTGTCTTATATTCCAATATTATACCCTAAACTATCGAATATTTGTTTGGATTTTATCAGTAAAATTATGGAAAGGAGTGGGTCTGAAATGGGGTTAAAGGAAGAGTTACAGAAATTGAATGAGGCTCAACGAGCGGTAGTAGAAAATTTAAATCAGCCTCTTTTAGTTATGGCACCTGCTGGAACTGGAAAAACCAATGTCATCTCCTTACGAACAGCTCATTTTATTCAGTCAGGCATGAGTCCGAATCAAATATTGTGTTTAACTTTTACGAATAAGGCCTGTCATGAACTTAAAGATCGTCTGATAAAAATAATTGGAGCAGATGGGAAAGAAGTCTGCGTCAAGACGTTTCATAGTCTTTGTTATCAATTAATTAAAGAAGAATCAAAATCGCTTGGAAAATTATCTAATGATTTTATGATTATTGATGAAGAAGATGCGAAGTTTGTGATTAAGCAGTTGATTGGAAATGTAGGAATTTTAAGTGATAAAGCCTACGAATACATCCAAGCCCTCAAATTTTATCAAATTGGACGTGGTGAGGTGGACCAAGACTTAATTAATGCCTTTCACCAATCAGAATCAGCCTTACGACTTTATTACACCTTGAAAAACTCTAATCAGGGGAGTGAAACATTAGCTTATTTATCGAATTATGGTTGGTGGCTTTATGAAGAGTATCAACGCCATTTGAAAGAGCATCACCTGCTAGACTTTAATGATTTATTACTCTATGCTACGGATTGTTTAGCTCAAGAGGAAATTTTGAAGAGGTGGCAATCTAAGTTTCAAGTCATCGTGGTTGATGAGGTGCAAGATACAAGTATCGTAGAGTATGAGTTAATTCAAAAGTTAGCTTTACATTCAAACTTCAGTGCCTTTGGTGATTTTAATCAGACGATTTATGAATGGAGAGATTCAAATCCTGTTTTAATTCGTGCCAAAATTATGGAAGATTTTAATCCAATCTGTTTAGAATTATCATTAAATTATCGAGCGACAAAACGTCTCGTTCAAATGAGTGCGAATTATTTAGAGAATGGAAAGCGTGCACGCTTAATTAATCCTAGTTTATCACCAAAGTTAATTGAAGCAGCCAGTGACGTACTGGGGACTCGTCCTGTCTTTTATGAAGCGGGAACAAAACAAGAAGAAATGAATTTTATTATTGATCACTTAAAACATCATCGACAGGAAGATCTTGCGAAAACAGTTATCTTAACACGAAGTAATCGTCAAAATAGTGAAGTTGCTAACTTTTTAAAAGCAGATGGAATTCCGTGTTATCTAGTTGATCAATTATCTTTATTTAAACGCAAAAGTATTAAAGATTTACTTGCTGTGGTTCGATTTTATTTGAATCCATTGGATGAAGTTTCTCTTCAACGATTTATTCCTTTGTTATTTAAGTCGGTTGATTTAATACAAATGATTCAGCCTCAATATTTAAAACGTTATAAACAATACGAGATGCGCCTTGTCGACTTATTTTCAAAACAAGCTTATGATTATGAGGAACCTTACGGCTTATTGAAGCAACATTATGAAAAAGGACGAGTGATTATTTTTGATGTGGAATCAACTGGGCTTGATGTCACTAAAGATGAAGTCATTCAAATCGCTGCTATTGAGTTAAAAGAAGGAATAGTTGTTCAATCTTTTGAACGTTTTATTAAGCCGTCGAATTTGGTTGGAGATTCTGCGTTAGTTCATGGATTTAGTGATGAGTTTTTAGAAACGCATGGACAATCAGCTTCTGATGTTTTTCAAGAGTTTTTACAGTTTATTGATGGTGCTCTTTTAATTGGTCATAATGTTCAGTATGACCTGAAGATTGTTCGTTCACATATGAATCGCGTAGGCTTATCATTTGACACAATCGTAGGTTATTGTGATACGCTAGATATTGTGAGGCGATTATATCCTAATCTCAAAAACCATAAGCTAGATACGGTGAGTGATTTTATTGGTGTGGAACACGAACCAACGCATAATGCGATGGATGATATTTTGGCCACAAAAGATGTGTTAGTTAAAAGTATGGAACGCTTAATGCAATGTCATGAACAGCGTAAGAAGGTCATGAGTTATTATCAGGCATCATTAATTCCTATCGTTAATCAGTTGGAACAAATAAATGCTTGGATTAATCAAGAACTTCCTTCACAGTTTTTATTAAAATTAATTGATGAGTTTAAAATCTGGGAGACAGCCCCATGGGTTGAAGATGAAGTGGAACAAATGAAGCATCATGAACTATTAGCTTGCTTAAGAGAAATTGAGGAGCAACATTTAACCGATTGTCCTCATCTTCCAATGTGGGAGTTATGGACACGAATTTTAGCCCAAACTTCGTTATCGGCTAGTGAACTGGATCGAGTTATGAAAGACCAAAATAAATTAGCGGTGATTACAGTACATCAATCGAAGGGATTGGAATTTGATCATGTGATTATTCCATTTTTAAATCAAGGGATGTTCCCGCTTGATTTTAATGGTACAAACCAAGAAGAGGAATGTCGTCTTTTTTATGTTGCCATGACCCGTGCGAAACAAACCCTTTTATTAACGCGTCATCTTAAGGATTATAGTTATTCTAAAAAAGAAAAGGAAAGAAGTCGGTTTATTGATTTCTTATACACACAAATAGGTGATTAAATGAATAAAATTTTTGAAGTAGAATATAATGCACAGCTCCCACAGTTAACAAAACAAGGCTTAACTTTAGTGGATTTTTATGCCACATGGTGTGGGCCATGTAAAATGTTAGCGCCTATCTTTGAAGAATTATCAGAGACTTATCAAAATGACGTTCAATTTGTTAAAGTGAATGTGGATGAAGTTCCTGTTTTAGCGCATGAATATCAAGTCATGACGGTGCCAACATTAATGTTGTTTAAGGATGGAAAACCGATTGAATCAGCAAAAGGATTTCATCCATTAAACGAACTAAAAGGATGGTTAGATTATCATCTTAAATAATAAAAAGGCTATGTTCATCTTTTTTGAACATAGCCTTTTTATTATTTAAGAAAACTAGTCTATTTATGGGGATAGGTAATCCCCCCCCCGTACCCCACCAAAGGACAATGTAAGTCGTGTAGGGGTCCCGTTTAAGATGTTTTCATAGACTAAATAGTCCTTGAGTGATTCCGATATTTATTTTTATCTCTCGATCGCAAATTTTAACTATTTGTAACTATTTTGAGATAGCCCATTTATAATTATAATTTTTTATCAATGATGATGTATGGCTGTAGTTGATATGGTTTAGGAGCAACTTTACGATCTTGCCACATGTAGAAGAATTTTTCTAATGGGAAGATTGAATACCCGTCTTGCCAATGATCAGAAGTATCGTATGGGTCAGCAAAAATTAAAGTGTCATCTCCAATTGAAGGTGTCCCATTGTTATCATAACCAATAATAGCGACCCAATGTCCATCCCAATCTCCCCATTCAACCATAATTGGACGTCCAGCTTCTAAGTGACTAGTCAACCATTTTACAAAGTATGAATCTTTAGCATCATCTACCCAGGCAGAAGTTTCATCACTATTTTCAGAAGCGTATAGTGAGGATGATGAGAATGTTGGATATAAGTTTCCGATATTAGATGGTGTAACCCCATCCTCTTCTTTTACTAAATCTTCTTCTGTGTAGTTGGTTTTATAGCTAGTTTCAATTACTTCAAATCCTTCTAAGTTTGAGAAGAAGTTATACATTTCTTCAACATTTGTCCCGTATTCATGGAAATTATTAGCTGTGCCAGGTAACGCATTTTCCTCATCCTCATCAACTGATGATCCCATTGCCACGGCGATATCCCATTCTGATAAATCAGTTTTTCCCATATGTGTGAGTGTCATTAATGCAACAGCATTTCCACAAGACCATTCTGTTGTTTGTTGCATTGTTTTAAAAGATGGGATAATTGTTAAGATTTCATCAGAAGTTAAGTGATAAAAATCAGGATTTACATAAAATCGTGACGTAGGATTATCACCAGCGAAAGCATAAGCATCTGCTCCACCATATTCATCAAAATCTTCACCTTCAATGAAATCAGGTTTTGTTTTTTCTATTGTTACAGCATGATTTGAACCATCAGTAGTTGGATTATTTTGACAAGCTGTTACAACTCCTAATGCCATTAGAAGTGAGGTGAATATTAGTTTTTTCATTTCGTTGCATCTCTCCAATCTATTTTTTTGCTATAAGTTTAGTAATTATAAACTTTGTGTAAAAAAACTAAAAAAATTACTCTCATAAAAAAATTAGTTAAATCTATTTTTTAAGCTTTATTTACGTCATGAAATGTATCATATACCATTTTAAAGCATAAATCAATAAAAAGTTCCGAAAAAAGTTGAAAAATATTAAACTGAAAGATAAGTAAAAATAAGAAAAGAAGAGGTATCATTAAACTTTACTCTCAATAGCTAGATTTCATGTGTGTGTTAGTGTATGATAAGTGAAGTATAGTTTTATCGTTAATATTGAAACAGTAAGGAAGATGAGGTATGAATGAGAATTTTCAAACGTTTTATTGGAGTAAATTAGATAATGTAGCGAAGTTATATGCCCTTGTTTCTAGTTCGAAGGCAACGAATGTATTTCGTTTATCTGTCAAGATGAAAGATATGATTCAAGTTGACCTTTTATCAGAAGCGGTGAGAGAAGCGTTAATTGAAATGCCTTCCTTTAGTGTACGTTTACGTAATGGATTTTTTTGGTATTACTTTGATATGAACTTACAAAAGCCTCGTATCCGAAAAGAATATACATATCCTTGTTCTAAAATGACGAAATTTACAAATAATAATTATTTATTTAGCATTACTTATTATGAGAAAATGATTCATTTAGAAGTCTTTCATGCGCTGGCAGATGGTGCAGGAGCCACTCAGTTTTTAAAGGTTATCATTTATCATTATCTCAAACGTTTATATCCAGAATTAGCGACGGAATCCATTGTGATAGGAGGAGATCATTCATCTTTACCTGCGATGGATGAAGACAGTTTTTTAAAGGTAAAAAGTGAAGCTCAATCAAAAGTCATACCGAAAACAACTGTAGCATATAAAATAACAGGTATTAAAAAACGTCCTCAAGAATTAAAGGTCATTCATGGGATTATGTCTGCTAAACAGGTCGTTCGTATCGCAAAGCAATATGAAGTGACCGTATCCAGCTTGCTATGTTCAATTTTGATTTATGCGATCTATGAACAAAATTATAAATTTAATCAGGATCTTCATCCTATTATTGTCACGGTTCCTATTGATTTAAGAGGGAGATTTGGTTCACATACGTTAAGAAATTTCTTTTCAAATGTTAATGTGACGATTACACCAGGTCCTGACTTAAGCTTTGATGACTTATTAAAAGACGTTTCAAACCAATTGAATGAGGGAAAAAAGCCAGAAGTTGTTAATCGAAAAATTAATGATAATGTCAGTGCTCAAAAAAACATGATGATTCGTTTCGTGCCACTAGGAATTAAGAACATGGTGATGCGTCATATTTATCATGAAGCGGACAAAGGAGTTACAACAACGTTATCAAATTTAGGGCGTGTCGTCTTACCTGAATCATTAGCTCCATATGTTGAGGAAATGCGAATGATGATTCCTGTGACACCTCATCAACCGATTCGTTGTGGTGTTATTTCTTGTAATGATCAATTCGTTTTAACATTTACTTCTTCTTTAGAGGAAACAGATATTCAAAGATACTTTTTCAGATTTTTAAAAAAATACGGGATTGATATAACAATCTCTTGTAATGAGGAATTTAATCATGAAATATTGTTCTAAATGTCAGATGAAAGTACAAAATCAATTGAATAACTGTCCACTTTGTGGGCAATCACTGGAGTCAGTTGAATTTGAAATTGAGCGAGATTATCCAGAGCAATTTACAAAAAAACGCCGTTTCTCCATTCGAAAATTCATTATTTTTTTAGCGATGGTGATTATCTCCTTCTCGTTTATCAGTGGGATTTTTCAGGATTTTCAATGGAATTTGGTATTAATTATTACAGCTTCAACACTTTACGTAACTATTAGTGCTATTTTAGGATCGCGTGTGAAACGAAATATTGGTCCAAATATTTTAACACAGGTTATTGGAATATCGGCTTTATCAATCATTATTGATTATTTTCTGGGATATAGTGGGTGGTCTTTAGATATTATTTTCCCGCTTGATTTAATGGCTGGAACAACCATAATTACTGTCATGATTCTTCTTAATCCAAAGCGATTTACGGATTTAGTTATTTATCAATTAATGTTTGGATTGATGGGAATTGTGATTTTAGCGATGATTTATTTCCAAGTCATTATCTTCCGTCAAATTGCTATTATTGGAAGTTATTATACGATCATTACTTGTGTCGGTTTATTCTTCTTTGCGGATCGTCAGATGATTCATGAGTTGAAGAAAAAATTTCATTATTAATTAATATTTTTCATAAAAAATACAAATTATGTAAGAAAAGATTTACAAATAGAAAAATAGATGTTATAGTATCCATAAGTTAAATAATTCCAATTGAATCGTGATTCCTTATAAAGAGAAGTGGAGGGACAGGCCCGATGAAGCTTCAGCAACCAGTACAGATGTACAGTGGTGCTAAATCCGACAGAGCTATTCTGAAAGATGAGGAGAACAGGTTAGTATGCTGATTTTAAACTAAGGTGTTCTTCTGATTTCTCAGAAGGAATCCTTAGTTTTTTTAATTGAATAATAATCCTTATCGAGAGAAGTGGAGGGACAGGCCCGATGAAGCTTCAGCAACCAGTACAATGTACAAAGGTGCTAAATCCGACAGAGCTATTCTGAAAGATGAGGGAGTGAGTGAGAATTTATTTAGATTTGAACGGACTTCTTTCATCAGCATAAGGAGTCCGTTTTTATTTTGGAAACAGCAAGAAAGGAGAGTCAATATGATTGAACTGAAGAATGTGAGTAAAACTTTTTCGCTAAAGGGGAAGATTGTTGAAGCGGTTAAAGAGGTTAATTTGACAGTAGAAGCTGGTGAAATTTTTGGGATTATTGGATATAGTGGTGCAGGCAAGAGTACTTTAATTCGATGTTTAAATTTTTTAGAAGTTCCAACTGAAGGTGAAGTGATTGTTAATCGTCAAGTGCTAAATCAATTATCGCCCAAAGAATTAAGATTAGCTCGTCACAAAATTGGGATGATTTTTCAGCACTTCAATTTATTAAAGACACGAACTGTTTTTGATAACGTTGCTTATCCGTTAAAAGGTCAAAAAATTAGTAAAGAAGAAAAGAAGGAAAAAGTACTACGTCTTTTGAATTTAGTGGGACTAGAGGATAAAGCAGATGTATATCCTTCCCAATTAAGTGGGGGACAAAAGCAACGTGTGGCCATTGCACGAGCATTAGCTAATGACCCTCAAGTTCTATTATGCGACGAGGCAACATCTGCACTTGATCCACAGACGACAAAGTCGATTTTAAAACTTCTTAAAGAAATTAATAAAGAGTTAGGATTAACGATTGTGTTAATTACGCATCAAATGGAAGTGGTTAAAGAGATTTGTCATAAAGTTGCGGTCATGGAGAAGGGCCGTATTATTGAACAAGGAAATATTGTTAGTGTCTTTTCAAATCCACAATCAGAGATTACAAAAGATTTTGTGTCCTCATTATTCCAAGATGAGAAAATCTTTGAGTTATTAGCAGAAAGAGCACCACTAGAAGAACTGAGTCACTTAGAGAAGCTAGTTAAAATCTCATTTGTTGGTCAGCAAACAGGACATGCCTTTATTTCGAAGTTATCAAAGCAATTTAATGTAGAGGCAAGTATTTTATTTGGAAGCATTGAGATTATTCAAAAGACCCCGATTGGTCATTTGATTGTTAGCTTCCATGGTAACAAAGAAGAAATCTTTAGTGCGATTAACTATTTAGAAAACTCAGATATTCAGGTGGAGGTGTTAAAGAATGAATCAGTTGCTTAATCAAATTTGTCCGAATGTCGTAGCGTATTTTCCAGAGTTAATTCAAGCGCTATGGGATACATTATTGATGGTGGTCATCTCGGGATTGTTTGCTGTGTTAATTGGTTTACCCATTGGAGTTGTTTTAGTCGTGACAAGACCGGGACATTTGTTAGAACAAAAAGCAGTTAATCTGATAGTGGGGAAGTTCATTAATGTTTTTCGCTCGATTCCATTTATTATTTTATTAGCATTTATTATGCCATTAACTCGAGCAATTGTCGGAACATCGATTGGATTAAAAGGGGCAATCGTTCCTTTAGTGGTAGGAACTGCGCCATTTGTTGCTAGACAAGTAGAATCAGCCTTATTAAATGTGGATCCTGGTGTGATTGAAGCTGCAAAGGCAATGGGATCAACGCCATTTGAAATTATTTATCGTGTCCTACTTCGAGAAGGGCTAGGTGGAATTATTTATGGACTAACGATTACGACGGTTAGCTTAATTGGATTTTCGGCCATTGCTGGAAATGTCGGTGGTGGAGGTTTAGGAGACTTCGCTATTCGTTATGGGTATCAGTACTATAAGGGAGATATTATGGTAGTAACGGTCATTATTATTATCATTTTAGTTTCAATCGTTCAAAGTGTTGGGGAAGCACTTGAACGAAAGTTCAGTCATTAATGAACAAAGAAAAAAATCAAAGGGAGAGATAGAAATGAAAAAGAAATTATTAAGTATTGTAACAACGATTTGTTTAGGAATTTTATTAGTAGCGTGTGGTGGACAATCAGGAGATACTGACAAAGTCATCAAATTAGGGATTAATGGAGAAGTCAATCAGATTTGGAAAAGTGTTCAATCACGTTTAGCAGATGAAGGGATTGATTTACAATTTGTAACATTTAGTGATTATAATTTACCGAATCAAGCATTAGCTGATGGCGAAATTGATGCAAACTCTTTCCAAACTATTGCGTTTTTCGAACAATTTATTAACGATCATAATTTAGATTTAACATCAATTGGCTATACGGTTTTAGCTCCAATGGGAATCTATTCATCAAAAATTTCTGACTTAAATGAGTTACCAGATGATTCAACTATTTTAATTCCAAATGATGCATCAAATGGAGGACGTGCCTTATTATTATTACAAGATGCTGGTTTAATTAAATTAGCAGATGGAGTTGGGATTACACCAACTGTCAAAGATATTATTGAAAATCCTAAGAATCTTGAAGTTGTTGAATTAGTCGCACAACAACTGCCACTTTCATTAGCTGATGCAGAAATTGCAGTTATTAATAATGGAGTTGCAGTACAAGCTAATTTATCACCTTTAAATGATTCTATCTATATTGAAAATACAGAAAGTGAGTCTGTTGTAAATTATTATAATATTATTGCGGCTCGTACGGAGGATAAAGATAATCCAACATTAAAAAGATTAGTGGAAGTTTATCAAACAGAGGAAACGAAAAAAGCAATTGAAGAGGAATATAAAGGGGCAAGTATTCCAGTTTTTGAATAAGAGTATAGGGGGAGATTATCATGGAACAAAAAATTATTAAAGTACAAGATTATTTAAATAAACGTCGAGAAGATTTTATTCAGATTAGTCATCAAATTCATGAACGTCCTGAGAGTGCAAACGAAGAATATTTTGCCTGTGAGTTATTAAGTGAGACATTACGCCAAGCCGGATTCGATGTTACTGTGAATGTGGCAGGTCATGAAACAGGATTTGTGGCTCGTAAAGCATCCTCTAAACCAGGTCCGATTATTGGGATTTTAGCTGAATATGATGCTTTAGTTGGACTTGGTCATGGATGCGGACATAATATTATCGGGGCTAGTAGTGTAGCAGCCGGTTGTGCATTAGCTCAAGTGATTGAAGAAACGGGTGGGGAAGTCGTTGTATTTGGAACGCCTGCTGAAGAAGGGGGAGATAACGGAAGTGCAAAAGGATCATTTGTTCGCGAAGGATTATTTAAGGACGTTGATGTTTGTATGATGATTCATCCAGGTAGCAAGACGACTATTACTGGACCTTCTCTTGCTAATCATCCAATTGAGTTTGAATTCTTTGGACGACCAGCTCATGCAGCGGGATGTCCAGAGAAAGGAATTAATGCCTTAGATGCGATGATTGTGTTCTACAATGCAGTAAATGCACTTCGTCAACAATTGACACCAGATGTTCGTATTCATGGAATTATTACACATGGTGGGGATGCACCAAATATTATTCCTGAATATACAAAAGCAAGATTCTATATTCGTGCTAATACGATTCAAGTTTGCGAAGAAGTGACTGAACGTGTGATTAAAGCAGCAGAAGGAGCAGCTTTATCGACGGGATGTGAATTAAAATATACGACTTATCAAAATATTGTGGAAGATTTAATTGTTTATCCAAAGTTTAATGAATTATTTACAAAAGTGGCGACTGACCTTGGACTAGAAGTAGAGGAACTTGATCCGAATGCTTCACGTGGTTCAACAGATGCAGGAAATGTGAGTCAAGTGGTTCCAACGATTCATCCATCACTTAAAATTTGTGAACCTCATGTTGCTGGTCATACTAAAGAGTTCAAAGAGGCGGCGGCTTCTAAAAGAGGTGATCAAGCGGTTTTAGATAGTGCTGAAATTTTAGCACGTATTAGTTTAGAGTTACTGTTAGATTCTCAAAAATTAAAAGAAATTAAAGATGAGTTTGCATTGTTAAAAGCTGAATAGTCAAAGACAAACGCATAGAGCAATCTATGTGTTTTCTTGTTTTTATCATTGTTATTTTGCTGAAGAAAACATAAAGTGATGATTAGTGAATATAATGAAGTAATTTAATCAAAGCTGTTGGGATAGGAGGAGAAGAAATGAATTCATTTTTTGAAGGACTTGGAAAGAAAGTTTCTCAAACAGGACAAGATGCGATGAAAAAAACGAAAGAACTAGCTGAGATGACAAAAATTAATTCGCAAATCGCTGAGGAAGAGAAGAAACTGAATAAATTATATATGAAGTTGGGACAACTTTATTATCAGATGCATAAGAATAATCCGGAGTTAGTATATACGGATATTTGCCAAGGAATAGGTGGATGTTTACAGACTATTGATCGATATGAAGTGATGTTAAACGAGTTAAAAGGGATTAAGCGATGTGAGAAGTGTAAAACGGAAATGCCGATTTCATCAACGTTTTGTCAAACGTGTGGAAGTAAATTAAATGATGAACGAGAAACCATTGTTTCGACCATTTGCCCGGAATGCGGAATGGAAAATGGAGGGCATGCAACGACATGTATTAAATGTGGAAAGTTACTATAAGAAAAAGCTGTTGATGTTTAAATCAACAGCTTTTTTATAATTATCTATCTAGAGGGAGATAAGTTTTTACATAATGAAAACCTTTGGTTTATAAAAGCAACTTTAGAAATCAGTTCTGTATAGTGATTACCATTTAAATGCGTTCCAATCTTCTGCGTATTTAGCGAATAATTCATTAATAGCTTTACCGATTTCAGCATATTCTTCATCTTTTAAGTTAGCTAATGAAACACGAATTGACCAAGATGGTCCTTCAAATCCACTACCATTTAATAAGACAATACTGTAACGATCAGCTAATTCAAATAAGAACTCTAATGAATTTCGTTCCTCTTTAAGGTATTCAACGAATTCCTCACCATATTTAAGTTTTGCCCAAACCAGTAAATCAATTTCGTCATAGTATGACGTACTATAAGGATTTTCTTCTAAGGTCAGTTCATCAAGGTAAGTATGTAATAACTGTTTACGACGACGACAAATTTCTTTTGTTTGATTTTTATACGTATCATTTTTATCTAGTAAAGCAAAGATTGAGAAAAATGCCATCTGTACTTGTTGTGGGGTCGATAATCCGGCCGTATGGTTAAGTGCGACTTGACGGCTATCTGCTACAATACGGTCGATAAATGGAATATGATCTGGATCAGTTGTTAAAGCACCATAACGTTCTCTTAAAATATCTTTTGCGTCCTCGGGTAATTGCTCGATTAAATGATTGTAGACATTATCTTTTGCTAAGGCAATGACGCCAAGACGCCAACCTGTTACACCAAAGTATTTTGAGTAAGAATAAACGCCTAGTGTATTGTAAGGCATTGAACACATTAAAGATTGAAACTTATCTGCGAATGTCCCATAAACATCGTCGGTAACAATCATTAAATCTGGATTTTTAGATTCAACAATATGTTTCAAGTAGAACATAGACTCTTCATTGATTGCCACTGAGGGTGGATTACTTGGATTAACGACGCAGGCTAATTTAATTTTAGTATCTGCTAATTTATCTAGCTGTTCTTTAGGATATTGCCACGTATGGCGTCCATTTTCATTAACCTCAGAAGCATAGATTTTAACAATGTCGAAATGATAGCGAGGTAAGTTTGCAATTTCGACATAAGGTGTAAAGATTGGAACAAACAGAGCAATTTTATCACCTGGTGATAAAATACGGTTGGCGATTAATGAATCAAAGATATAGCACATAGCAGCAGTTCCACCTTCAACTGCATATAAATCATGAGTTGCTGTTTTAGGGTCACCTCCCATCTCTTTAATGACATAGTCCTTAACTACTTTTTCAGTATGAATTAGCATACGATCAGGAACTGGATAATTGTCACCAATAATAGCATCTGTTAATTCGAATACCCAACTATCAGGGTCAAAATCATGCTCCTTAATTCCATAGTCAATAATATCTTTTAATAACTCAATACCAGGAGCATTGGAATTATGCTTTGTATATACTAAGAAACGTTCATAAATTCCTGCTTTCTCTGGCATTCCCGCTAAATCTTTATCAGACCATGTTCGTTGGGTTTCTTCCACGGCGAATTGTCCAAAGGTAAAGAATGCCTGACGAGGAGTAGCAGCTATCCAGTTTGGATTACCACGTCCAGCATTTAACATCATGCGGACACCCTTTTGTTCTGATTTTTTAGCCATTTTAATCAGTTCATCTTTTAATTCGAATGGACTTAAGCTTTCAACCTTCTTAATCATATCTTGAATTTTTTTACGTCTATTTTCTTCGTGTGTTGTCATATAAAACTTCCTTTCAAACGTTCAAACTATTTTTAAATTAGGAGAAGAAGATAATGACGATAGAACCCCAAACGGTTAATAAAATGTTACCAACCGCGTATGGGACAGTGTATCCAAGTACAGGGGCATTACTTTTCGCCTTTTCACAGATAGCTCCAATAGCAGCAGTTGTTGTTAACGCTCCTGCAGTAGCACCAAGTGTAATGGGTGCCTTGAACTTAAAGACGTATTTCCCTAATAAAATTCCTGCCAATGTTGGAATGATAGTTACAATGACACCAGCTAAAAAGAAACTAATTCCAGATGTTTTTAATCCAGAAACAAAACCAGGTCCAGCATTAATTCCAACGACAGCAACGAATGCTGCTAGCCCTACATTACTTAAGAACCAGGCAGTACTTGAGGGAATACGACCAATGGTTGGACGACGTGAGTGAAGTAGTCCAAAGATTAATCCCATAATCAGTGCCCCACCACTTGTTGATAAACTGATTCCTACTTTTCCAATCATTAAAGCTGGAATCCCGATTAATCCACCAAGTAGAATCCCAAGGCCTACAAAAATCATATCTGTCTCATCAGAATTACGCGCTGGACGACCTAATTGATAAGCCAGTACTTCAACGTCATCTACCGGTCCAGTTAAGGTAAGAACATCATGATTTTGGACGATTGTATCATTTTGGTAAGGTACTTCTTCACCAGTACTTTGAAGTTTAGAAATAAATACTCCTCGAGTAAGTGTATGATGACGAATTTCTTTAATTGATTTACCAATAACCTTATCACTTTTAACGTAAACAGCTAGTGATTCTGTTGGGAAGTTAATTAAGTGATAATCTGAGATTTCTTGTCCAATATCTAATAAGTTAATTTTTTCAACATCTCGTTCTTTAAAGGCGAAAGCGACATGATCATTTTTTTGAATGACCTCATCACCGGCTGGCTTGAACACTTTATTTTCGCGTTTAATTCGAACAAGGAATAAACGAATACTATCTCGTGCCAGTTTTTTTTCAATAGTTGAAACTGATTGTCCAACATATTTGTCACTAATAATATATGCACGATAGTCTAAGTCACCCGCCCGTGAATTTTCTAAGCTATTTTCAAGTTTATCTTTTGAGATATTGTCAAGCTTTTTACTTTCTTCTTCAAGATCAACACCAAGTATTTTTGGTCCAACAGTGGCTAAAATAAAAGCACAACCAATCGTTCCAAAGATATATGTTACGGCATAACCTACGGGCACAAAATCCATCATTGATTTTTTATCACTAGCAGCTATACTTAAGTTTGATATAGCATCTTGTGCAACACCAATAACTGCTGATTGAGTTAAAGCGCCTGCAGCTAAACCAGAGGCCTGACCAGCGTTGTATCCGAGAATTTTTCCGACTATAATCGTAGAAATTAAACCAATGACACAGACGATAACAGAAAAAATTACTTGAGGAATTCCTTCTTTTTTTAATCCTTTAAAAAATTGAGGTCCGGCATTATACCCTAATGCAAATAAGAAAAGAAGGAAAAACACAGACTTAACAGTGTCGTCAATCGTAATATTTAATTGTCCAATAATAACACCTGTAATAAGTACACCAGTGACGGATCCGACTTTAAATGATCCGATTTGAATTTTTCCAACTGCATATCCAATGGCCAATGTTAAAAATAAGGCAAGCTCTGGATGTGATTGGAGAGCATGTACGAACCATGTCATAATAATTACCTCATCTTTTTAAATTTTTTAGCATCACTTTCTTATTTTAAACATTTGTTTTTATCCTATACTTTTTAAAAGTGCACTTTATCTTGCTTAGATAAGAATATGAATAGTAAAAGGATATAAACTACTAAAGATAAAAAAAGAAATGAGGTGGAGATTTGGAAGGTTACTATTTAATGCCGCATCCTCCAATAATTGTTCCCAATATAGGTAAAGGAGAAGAATTAAAGTTATATCAAACAAGTTTAGCTTGTTATGATATTGCACAAGAAATTGCAACTAAAGAACCTCAGACAATTATCATTGTAACTCCGCATGGACCGATGTTTTCAGATGCTATTTCCATTTCCGATGGAGAGGATATTAGTGGTGATTTTAGACGATTTCAATGTTTTGATATAAAGGTGGATGTAAAGCTTGATATGGAATTTAATGAGGTTTTACTTAAACTATCCCAAGATGAACAAGTTCCTGTTGTCTCTGTTGATCGAGAATTATTACGAGCCTATGGACGTCCCTTTGAACTGGATCATGGAACATTGGTTCCTTTATATTTTGTGAATAAATATTATCAAAATTATAAATTAGTTCATATTACTTATGCTCCTTTAAGTGATCGAATGCTTTATAAATTTGGGATGCTTCTTCAACAAGTAGCTCAAAACCTTAATCGTAAATCGATACTGATTGCAAGTGGAGATTTATCTCATAAGTTAAGTACAAGTGGACCTTATGCTTATTCTCCGTACGGAGAACAATTTGATCGTCAGTTTTTAGCCAAGCTTTCATCCTCTCAACCATTAGATATTTTTGAGTTAGATTGTGAAATGATTGAAGAGGCTGCAGAGTGCGGTTTAAGATCGACGAAAATATTAATGGGAGCACTAGATGGAAAAGAGATAAAAGGAGAAGTGCTCGCTTATCAAAGTCCATTTGGTGTCGGCTATGGAGTGGTTAAATTTAACGAAGTCGGTGTTGGAACCAAAGCACTAAAATATATTGGACGGAGGGAGCAAGGTATGACAGAAGTGTTACCGAAAGGAAGTAATCCGTATGTCCGATTAGCTAGAAAATGTTTAGAGGATTATTTCACACAAACTAAGACAATGATTGCGAAGGAAGAATTACCAGAAATTATGGTGGCTCATCGTCACGGCGTCTTTGTCTCCTTAAAGAAAGACGGACAATTACGTGGATGCATTGGAACCATCTTTCCAACAACGGATTGTGTTGCATCAGAAATTATTAGAAATGCGATTGCAGCAGCTACGGAAGATCCGCGATTTATTCCTGTTCGATTTGAAGAATTAAAACAGATTCAAATCTCCGTAGATGTCCTTATGACACCAACATCAGCAAGTATTGAGGAACTCGACCCAAAACGTTATGGTGTGATTGTAAGTAAAGGCATGCGTAAAGGGGTACTTTTACCTAATTTAGAAGGAGTCGAATCGGTAGATGATCAATTAGCGATTGCTTGTCAAAAAGCTGGCATTAATCCCGATGGAGATTTTGATATTGAAAAATTTGAAGTGATTCGTTATAAAGAAGGTGAGCGATAGTGGATTATCCCGTTCCGTTTTTTGAACGAAAACAAGATCGTATTCAATGTTTAATATGTCCACATAAATGTCTGATTTCAGAAGGAAAAACAGGAATATGCCGAGTTCGAACTGTACAAAATAATCAGCTAATGGTTATCAACTATGGCGAAGTTACCTCAGCAGCAGTTGATCCCATTGAGAAAAAGCCACTGTATCACTTTAAACCAGGAAAAAATATTTTATCACTTGGGAGTTTTGGTTGTAATATGACTTGTAGTTTTTGTCAGAACTATGAGATTTCTCAACATCGTCCTAAAACAGACACACTATCGATTGATGAATTAAGCGAGGCCTTAGCTTCGGTTGAGAATAATGCAGGAATAGCTTACACGTATAATGAGCCGCTAATGTGGTATGAATACGTTTATGATACGGCAAAAGAGTTAAAGCGTCGTAATCCTGACACGAGTGTTGTTATTGTCACAAATGGTTACGTTAATGAAGAACCTTTAATGAAATTATTACCCTATGTTGATGCAATGAATATTGATTTAAAGGGGTACTCAAATCGTTACTATCAAAAGATTTGCGGCGCTCAACTAGATCCAGTTCTAGAGACGATTAGACGTGCTAATGACTATATTCATATTGAAATTACCACGTTATTAGTCACAGATGAATTTGATGCTTTAGAAGAAGTAGAACAAATTGCCCAGTTTTTAGCGTCCATTAATCCAGATATCCCGCTACATTTAAGTCGTTATTTCCCCCGTTATAAAATGAAAAATGAAGCTACAAATGTTGATATCATGGCTCAAGCTGTGGCGGTTGCTAAGAAATATCTAAATTATGTCTATATCGGCAACGTTGCGGGTGCTGATACGAACACTTATTGTCCGAATTGTCATGAACGTTTAATTGAACGACATCAATATGAGACACGTTGTTTAATTCATGAGTCAAAATGCCCAACTTGTCACATACCAATTCCCATTAAGCTATGATGTTAAAAGCAATGCATGAAATTTGACTTTAATTAAGAGTCCATGTACAATATCTCCTGTTGAAAAAGAGGAGATGAATGAGAATGAAAAAAATATCAAATACGGCATTTGTTTATACAATTGTTGCATTAGTAGCGGGTGTGGTGTATCGAGAGTATACGAAAGTTGTTGGTTTCTCAGGTAAAACGAATTTATCGTTATTACACACTCATTTATTTACTTTAGGTATGTTATTTTTTTTAGTTGTGTTAGCATTAGAAACAACATTAAAGTTAAGTGAACAAAAAATCTTTAATGGATTTTTTATGACTTATAATGCGGGTTTAATTTTAACATCACTAATGATGGCAGTTCGTGGATTTTTACAAATTCAAGATGCTGAACTTTCTAAAGCAGTTAATGCCTCAGTTTCAGGAATATCTGGTGTTGGTCATATTTTATTAGGAGTAGGACTTATCTTATTCTTTATGAATCTTAGACGTACCATTGCAACAAAATAATCAAAAGACGTATTGAGTGATGGGGCTCAATACGTCTTTTTTATATTGAAATCATAGATTTTGATGGGGGAGTTGTCGATTGCTCTTTTGTTAAAAGGAAATGAACAATCATTGAGATAATTCCACTAATAATTAAAAAGGCATAAAAACTAATTCCACGACATAACAACATCGCTGGGACGATAAGGTTACTTGCAAAGAATAGTTTAAAAGCACTCATAAATGCATTTTCTGAAGCACCAACTGCCCCAGGAAGTGGGATGGATGAAACAGCTAATGAGACTAATGACTGAAGCGAGATAATTTGTAATAAAGTAAAGTCGTTAAGGTGGAATGCTTTATAAACAAAATAGGGCACTAGATAAGTAGAAGTTAATTGAATGGTTGTTGTAAAAACGACACGTAGTAATAAAAGAGGTCGTGTTTTAAGGTAATCTGCTCCTATGGTATACTCTTTTACTAGTGATTCTAGTTTAAATCGTGTCGCGGGTACATCTTTTATGATTCGAATAGCGCCTAACCATTTAGTAACTAAGTAGATTAATTGATAGATAAATTTTTTTGAAAACATCGCTAATAAAATACCAATCGTTAATAAAAGGTTAATTGTTACACTAAACATTAAGAAGTATTGAATTCCATGAAGATTAGTCATAATAAATTCATGGTTCAGAAGGAACATAATTCCAGCGTATGCCATCATGACCATTTGATAGACAACGGTAATAATTAATAAATTTAAGGAAGAATAAGAAAGATTGATGTTAGCTTTGTTCATATAAAACATTTGAGCGGGTTGCCCACCAGAGGAAGAGGGAGTAATTGAACTAAAATAGAAACCGATAAATGCAAATCCTAGACATTTTATGTAGGAAATCTTTTGTCCGAGGGCACGCATAATTGAGAATGTATTCATGGCTTCACACCCAACGAAGATAAACATCATACAAAGGCCTAATATAATATAGAATAAATTAACATCTTTTAATGTTTGAAGTAACGTAGGTAAAGATTGATCTTTAAAAATAAAATAGCTTGTAATTATGATTAGAGAAATCATAAATAAAAGGCTTACTGATGATTTTAGCTTATTATTCATTACTGGCTCCTTTCTAGAGAAATGAATTTCAATCCTTTTATTTTTAATTGTGGGATGGCTAGTTCTAAGGCACCGATGGTATTTAAAGGGGCCCCGTAATCAGCGCCGCAATCATGACTAGAATCATGTAAACAGATTATTGAATTTGAATGACACTGTTTAATCAATCGTTCTTTTAAGAGAGATTTAGATTGATTTTTCCAGTCTTGAATCATGACATTCCAAAGACAAAGTTTTAATTGATGTTTTTTCATGAAGTGATAAGTAAATAAATTCATATGTCCCCAGGGTGGACGATAAAGGTGACACGTTACATTTAATTGATTCATAATGTCGAGGCTTTGTTGAAAGTCTTTTTTTGTATAGAAATAACTATGTAACCATGCATTTTTATGTTCGAGTGAATGAAGACCGATTTCATGTCCTTCATCTATCATACGTTTGATGAGATGAGGATATTTTTTAGCGTTCTTTGCAACAACAAAAAAGATAGCTTTTATATCGTGTTTGTTTAGGAGATCGAGAAGCTTCTCAGTATAGATTTCATCAGGTCCATCATCAAAGGTGAGAAGTATTCCTTGTTGTTGAGTATCGGTGATTGCATTTGAATTAAAGTGTTTATGGTAATAGGTTGGTAAAATTGAGTGGATGATAAACACACTTAGTGGTAATAATAAAAAAATCATTAGTGTTAGGCTCCCAACTGACAGTTTTGATAAGACAGGATAATGGTATCAAGTGTCGCATGATTGAGCTGCTGCTTAAGTGACTTCATATTTTGTCTCATTTCGTAGAGGTTCGTTTCATCATTTAAAATTTGAGAGAGATAGTGAATATTTATCAGTTGCTGTTTTGATATAATTCGACCGAGTCGATGGTAATTAATGAATTGAGCATTTTTCATTTCTTGTTGTAAAAAAGGTTCGATAATTAACATCGGTAGTTCGGAATGAATCGCTTCAAATATAGTGATTCCCCCTGGTTTAGAGATGATTAAATCAGCTTGTTGCATGTAGTTATAGACTTGATTAGTAAAACCAATGACATCGATGTTTTCATATTTTCCATGTAATTTCTGAAAAAGTTTTTTATTCCCTCCTGTAATCAGCGTTGTTTTTATATTTTTTAAGTTATTTAACTCTTCATAGAACTTTTTTGATTTTGGCAATAAACCTAGACCACCACCCATGATTAAAAGGTGTTTATTTTCTTGATGTAACTGAGGTAATACATGATGGGATTTAAAGGCTAATTTGACTGGAATTCCGATTACATGAAGTTTATTTCGAGGAATTCCTTTTTCGATTAATTCTGACTGAAGAGAAGGACTTCCTACTAAGTAACAGTCTGTTTGATCATTAATCCATTCTGAATGACTACTAATATCTGTAATACAAGTAATCAGTGGAATTTGACAACTAGATTTAGTTTTATAATGAGAAACTAACTGAGAACAATAAGGAATGGTTGAAATAATCACTGTTGGTTTTGTAATTAAAAGTAATTGTTGTAGTGATTTATAGAAGTAATCGCCTAATATAGGTTTTGAAGTTTCGTTGCCATTTTCTGTATAGTTATAAAATATATTATAGCATATAGATGCTCGATTGATAAGGAGACTAAAGCTTCGGTAAATGAGTTTTGAGATATGTGGCAGTGTATAGTCGAATATATCGACAATCGTAACATCTGAATTTTCAATGGTAGATTTAAGTTGTTCCTCTATTGAATAGGATGCTGAGTAATGCCCCATTCCAAATTTCCCTGTTAAAATTAGAACTTTCATATTATTTCCTCCTGTTTCCTATAGGTTTATTATAGAAATTAAATCTTTAGATTTGTTCTATAAAAATCTTAAGATTTTTTAAAGATTCTCTGAATAATACGTTAAGAAAATAATGGTATTTTAACTAACAAGGGAGTGTAAGTTTAAACAATAACTGTTTTCTTACCCTGAATAATGAATATATTTGGATTAGGAGTATAACCGTGTCGATTAGGATAAATTAACATAATGTAGTAACAGCTAGAGTTTAGGAAAAATTATGGATCAGAAAAGGGGATTTAGATGATGAATCAAGTAGAAAATTATTTTGAACGAGTGGCAAATGATATTAAAGAAAAAGCGCCATTATATTTGAAGATGAGTCATCAAATTCATGAAAAACCTGAATTAGGCAATGAGGAACAATTTGCGTGTCAATTACTGACTAATTTATTAAAAGAGGAAGGATTTGAGGTTGAGATTGATATTGCTACCCATCCAACAGGTTTTATTGCGCGTAAGAAAAGTCAGAAGGAAGGACCCTCAATTGGAATACTCGTTGAATATGATGCATTAAGAGGCTTAGGGCATGCGTGTGGTCATAATATTATTGCTATGATGAGTATAGGTGCGTCTTTAGCTATTTCTTCAGTCCTTGATGAGTTAGGTGGAAAGGTAGTTGTTTACGGAACACCTGCTGAAGAGGGAGGACCACACGGGAATGCAAAGGAGAGTTATGTACAAGAGCATCTATTTGATGAAGTTGATGTCTGTATGATGATTCATCCGTTTCATACAACAGCCCCTACTCAACCAACCCTTGCGATTGTTAAACCTGAATTTGAGTTTTTTGGTCGTCCTTCTCACGCGGGAGCAGCACCTGAAAAAGGGATTAATGCCTTAGATGCTATGCTTCTATTTTATAGTGGGATTAATGCCATGCGGCAGCAAATGCCACCAAGGGTTTTAATTCATGGAATTATTACAAATGGTGGTGAGGCGCCAAATATTATACCTGCATATACGAAAGCTAGCTTTTATATTCGAGCTCCTAAATCTGATTTATGTGATATTTATAAAGAAAAAATTTTAAAAATTGGTCAAGGTGCTGCATTAGCAACAGGATGTAGGTTTAAATATGATGATTCACTTAACCGAGTGAGGGAAATGTTCATTATCCCAAGTTTCGAAAATCTTTTTATTGAGGAAGCCAATCGATTAGGGTTAGAGGTTAAAACGAAAGATTGTAAAAGCATTGGTTCAACCGATGCAGGAAATGTGAGCCAGGTGGTTCCAACGATTCATCCAACGATTAAAATTTGTAATGATTCTATTACGATTCATACGGAGGAATTTAAACAGGCAGCTAAATCAGAAGCAGGTGATCAAGCTATTATTGATGGCGCAATCATTTTAGCGCGTATTGCAGTTCGCTTATTGACGGATGATGATTGTTTGAAAATGATTAAAGAAGAATTCCAAAAAATAAAAGAAGCTCATTTATCTGAAGTAATTGAAGAGAGGGGTTAAAGAAGCCCTCTTTTTATATGTTCTTCAACTAAGAGATACATAAAGGGGCAAAAATATACATTAATGTATAATTTTTTAATGAACGGAAGAATATTTGAAGCGTACGAATAAATATAATGATTAATATAAAAGGAGGGGAATAGATGAGTTACATTGTGGATAGTTTAGTTGAACTAATCGGGAATACACCTTTATTGCGTTTAAACAAATATAGTCAGCAAGTAGGAGCAAAGGCAGAGTTAATTGCTAAGCTAGAGTATTTTAATCCAGCGGGAAGTGTAAAAGATCGAATTGCTTGTGCCATGATTAAAGCAGCTGAAAGCCAAGGGGTTTTAACGAAAGAATCGATGATTGTTGAACCGACGAGTGGAAATACGGGGATTGGCTTAGCCTTTGTTGCGGCAGCTAAAGGTTATCAATTAACGTTAGTGATGCCAGACACGATGAGTATCGAGCGTCGAAAGTTATTAAAAGCTCTTGGTGCCAACCTTGTTTTAACAGAAGGGGCGAAAGGGATGAAAGGTGCCATTGCTAAAGCTGAGGAACTTTGTCAAGAAATTCCGGGGGCGATAATGCTTCAGCAATTTGAGAACCCGGCTAATCCAGCTATTCATCGTTTGACGACAGCTGTTGAAATTTGGAATGATACAGATGGATTAGTTGATATCTTTGTTGCTGGCGTTGGGACAGGTGGAACAATCACAGGAGTAGGAGAAGTATTAAAGGAATATAACCAAAATGTGAAAGTAGTTGCAGTTGAACCAGCAACTTCACCCGTTTTATCAAAAGGGGTAGCCGGCCCTCATAAAATTCAAGGAATTGGTGCTGGATTTGTTCCGAATGTTTTAAATTGCAATATTATTGATGAGATTATCTCTGTATCAAATGAAGATGCCTTTCAAACATCACGTCTATTAGCGGATGCAGAAGGTTTATTAGTGGGCATTTCTTCTGGAGCAGCGGTCTATGCTGCAACTGAGTTAGCTAAACGTGAAGAAAATGTAGGGAAACGAATTGTTGTGATTTGTCCAGATACAGGTGAACGCTATTTATCAACTGGATTATATAATGAAGACTAATGAAAAGGTGAGCATTTTAGCTCACCTTTAGTATTTTTATAAAATATTAATTAGTCGACGATTGATGACCATTGATTCTTTTTTTGGAAGAACAATGGTAAGTGTATCATTAGTTAAGTTGGCTGTAATTTTATCGGCATCAACGTCGTATAGACTGAAGCTTTGTGAAAAAGAACTACTTTGGTAAGCTTGTCCTGTTTCTTCATTTGCTTGAACAACTTGTTTTACTGTTAGGATTAAATTTTGATTTTCAACAGCTAACTGGATATTTTCCCGTTTTAAATTTGGAAGTGTCAACGTGAAAATATATTCTGTTCCTTGATCATTAAAGGTTGTATTATTCATTGGTGTAAAAGCAGATTGAAAAGTGTTTAACATCATCGTTTCCATATGATTAAAAATATCAAAAAAATTAACGGGTGCTAATGATTCATTTTTTCCGCCAAAGGGTGTTAAATTTGACATCCTATCTCCTCCTTATCTGAGATAAAAGTTATACAACATATCATATGCGATTGTCATATTTGAGTGTCTATTTTGGAGAGATTGCATGAATGAAATGGGTATGATAAACTGATAATGAGAGGTGTGATACAATGAATATAATTGAAATTGCGAAACTGGCAGGAGTATCAAAGTCAACCGTCTCTAGATATTTAAATGATGGATATGTCAGCGAGGAAGCTAGCGAGAAAATAAAAGAAGTAATTGAACAAACGGGGTTTGTTCCAAGACGACAAGCTCAGGCTATGCGTTCACAAAAAACAAATTTAATTGGTATTATTGTTCCAAAAATTAGTACAGAAACAGCTGCTCGTGTCATTGAAGGAATTACTAATGAATTAAGTAACGCTGGGTATGAAGTACTAATCGGAAATACAAGTCAATCGATTGAAAAAGAATTCGATTACTTAAAAGTCTTTAAAAACCAAGTAGACGGAATTATTTTTATGGCTACTGAAATTACACCTAAACATTATGAGTTATTTGAGCAGTTACATATTCCGATTGTTGTTGTTGCTCAAAAAGTAAAGGATTATCCATGTATTGTTCATGATGATTATCATGCATCTAAAGATGCCATTAACTATTTAATTGATAAAGGTCATCGTTCAATAGGATTTATTGGCGTTGGTGAATATGATGTTGCGGTTGGAATTGAGCGTAAAAAAGGGTATTTAGATGCTTTAGAAGAACAGAAAATTGAAGCTCAATCAGAGTATATTCAAATTGGGGATTTTAGTCATGAAAGTGGATTTAACTTGACTAAGCATTTAATGTCGTTACCAAAACCACCAAGTGCAATTTTTGCCGTGACTGATAACTTAGCTATTGGATGTATGGAATATTTAAAAGAAAATGGATATAAGATCCCTGACGATGTTGCAGTCATGGGGCTAGGTGATATAAAAATCGCTGCTTATATGACACCAGGGCTTACAACTGTTCATTATCATTTTCAGACGATGGGAGCTAAAAGTGCTAATCTTTTAATGCAGTTAATTCAATCAGGAAAAGAAAGCTCTAAAAATTATGAAAGCAATTTTATTTTTAATTATAGACTTATAGAACGTGATAGTGTATAATAATCTTCGTGATGAAGGTTATTATTTTTTTGAACCTGATGGGAACGTTCCTGCAAAAATCTCATTAAGTAACCATAAAAACCAATTATAAATACAGTCCAAAAAGAAAGCGTTAATTTATTTTTTTAGGACTTTGTGGGAACGTTCCCTCAAAGAAACTCAAAGTAGTAAACATTGAAGTGAGAAAAATGGAAAACAATAATGGCGTTTAGAAGAAATAATAAGTCGTCAGCTCAATGAAACAATGTATCATCTTCAACTATATATTAGTCATCCTAAAATGATTAGTATATTTACTTGTAGACATGATACTTAGGAAGAGTAAAAAGTTATGACAAACCCAAATTATGCCGAAGTCGCTAAGGTTATTCTTGAAGCAATCGGTGGAAAAGATAATGTTGCTAGTGCTGCGCATTGTGCGACACGCTTACGTTTAGTTTTAAACGATGAGTCAAAAGTAAATAAAGCAGAAATTGAAAAAATGGATATTGTTAAAGGTGTATTTTCAACAGCGTGACAGTTCCAAATTATTATTGGACAAGGAACAGTTAATCGCGTGTATGCTGAATTAGCAGCACTTGCTGGAATTCAAGAGATGAGTACAGCAGATGTTAAAGATGCAGCAATGGAAAAATTAAATCCATTCCAACGCTTCTGTCGTATGCTATCAAACATCTTTGTACCAATTATTCCTGCAATCGTTGCAGCAGGTTTATTAATGGGGATTTTAGGAATCGTTGATAAAGTTGGTTTAGGACACTTAACTGATACTTGGTGGTTTATGTTATTAGATATGTTCTCATCTGCGGCATTTAATTTCTTACCAATCTTAATCGCAATTTCAGCTGCAAAGCAATTCAAATGTAATCCTTACTTAGCAGCCACAATTGGGGGAATTATGATTCACCCTGCATTACAAAATGCTTGGACATCAGGAACTGGTTATGAAACAGTTAATGTATTAGGAATCATTGATATGCCTTTACTTGGATATCAAGGAACAGTATTACCAATTTTAATCGTTATCTTTGTAATGTCATACATTGAAAAATATACACGTAAATATATGCCTAAAATGTTAGATATTTTATTAACGCCATTAATCACTGTATTAGTGACAGGATTCTTAGCGTTAGTTGTTATTGGACCAATTGCTAATACAGTAGGTTCAGCAATTTCAACATTCTTTACATATGCCTTAAATAACTTCGGTATCTTCGCGGGATTATTATTAGGTGGATCTTATTCATCAATCGTAATCACTGGTATTCATCATAGTTTCCATGCTGTTGAGTTAGAGTTAATTGGAAATACCGGATTTAACTCATTATTACCAATTTGGTCAATGTCAAATGTAGCACAAGGTGGGGCAGCATTCGCTGTTTACTTCTTAGCTAAAAATAAAAAAACAAAAGCAATTGCTTTACCATCTGCCATTAGTTGTTTATTTGGTGTAACTGAAGCAGTAATTTTTGGGGTAAACATGAAGTATGGTCGTCCATTCATCGGAGCTGCAATTGGTGGGGCTTTAGGTGGAGCTTACATTGTATTCTCTAAAGTTGTATTTACAGCTGTTGGAGTAACTGGACTTCCAGCCTTAGCAATTTCTGCACCTGGAACAACATTAAACTATTTAATTGCAATGGGAATTGCAGTTGTAGGAGCTTTCATTGCGACATGGATTCTTGGAATTAAAGAAGACTAATTAAATAAATTCATAGATAGAAAATGGATAATGGGGGACTCTCCGTTATTCATTTTTCTGTATTATAGCAAAAAGGAGAACGGTATCATGAAAAAAGTTATTTCAATTGGAGAAGCATTAATCGATTTCATTCCACAACAAAAAGGAGTAGCACTTAAAGATGTAGAAGGATTTTTACGTGTGCCAGGTGGAGCCCCATTAAACGTTGCAGCAGCTGTCGCTAAATTAGGTGGAAAAGCACAAATGTTAACAAAATTAGGGATCGATGGATTTGGAGATGCAATCTTAGAAGAAGTTAAGCCATTAGGTGTAGATGTTTCACGTGTAGGACGTACAAATCAAGCTAATACAGCCTTAGCATTCGTTTCTTTAAAAGAAGATGGAGAGCGTGATTTCTCATTCTATCGTAATCCAAGTGCTGATATGTTATTAAGTGAAGATGAAATTCATGAAGAAGATTTTGAAAATGGATCAATCTTACACTTCTGTTCTGTTAGCTTGATTGATGCACCAATTAAACAAGCTCATAAAAAAGCTATTGAGTATGCAACAAAATATAACGGAATCATCAGCTTTGATCCTAACGTTCGTTTACCATTATGGGAGTCACCAGAAGCTTGCCGTCAAGCTATTTTAGAATTTTTACCTTTATCAAATATTGTTAAAATTAGTGATGAAGAATTAGAATTCATTACTGGAATTAAAGATGAGCAAGAAGCATTAAAATCATTATTCGTTGGAAATGTAGAAGTTGTTATTTATACAAAAGGGACAAATGGATCAGACTTCATCACAAAAGAACGAAAAGTGACTGTTCCATCGTTTACAGTAAAAGCTGAAGATACAACAGGAGCAGGAGATTCATATATCGGATCGTTCTTATATCAAGTTGCTCAAACAGTTAATACGTTAGAAGAGTTAGTTCAATTAGATGAAGTAAAAGTGACTGAAATCATGACATTTAGCGCAGCAACTGCAGCATTAACTGTTTCTAAAAAAGGTGCCATTGCAGCATTACCTACAAAAGAAGCAGTGATTGAAATGATGAATCGATAATTTTTAGGAGGATGTGAGGATGATGACAAAACAACAGTTTATTAACCAAATTGCTGCAGAAAAAGCGAATCAGTTACCCATAGTTAATGGGGATGAGTGGCGTAATAAATTTCATCTCATGGCACCTATTGGTTGGATTAATGATCCAAACGGATTATGTTATTTTAAAGGATTATATCATGTGTTTTATCAATATTCACCCCTAGATGCGAAAGGTGGATTAAAGTTCTGGGGACATTATACATCACCAGATATGGTAAACTGGACAGAGCATGAAGTAGCCTTATTCCCAGACATCGCTTCAGATGTAGATGGGGTTTATTCAGGATCTGCTTTAGTTCATAATGATGAAATGTATTTATTCTATACTGGAAATGTTAAACATAAAGGTGATCATGATTACATTTTAACGGGACGAGAGCAAAATGTAATTATGGTTAAATCGACAGATGGGTTTAATTTCTCTGAAAAGCAAGTTTTATTAACGAATGAAGATTATCCTAAAAATATGGGATTACATGTTCGTGATCCAAAAGTGTGGGAAGAAGATGGAGTCTTCTATATGGTTTTAGGTGCACGTTCAATTGATGATAAAGGATATGTCTTACTGTATAAATCAACAAACTTAACAGATTGGGAATTATTAAGTGTTCCAGCTGGTGGATTAGATGATATGGGATACATGTGGGAGTGTCCAGATACATTCAAATTAGAAGGAAAGGACATCTTCATGTTCTCTCCACAAGGAATGGATGCTAAAGGATTAAAGTATCATAATGTTTATCAAAGTGGATATGCTGTTGGATCATTTGATGAAAATAAACAAATATTATCATTAGGTGCTTTTGATGAATTAGATCGTGGCTTCGACTTTTATGCACCGCAAACTTTTAAAAACCATGATGGACGTATTATTATGTATGGATGGGCTGGTGTACCAGATGCCGTTGAACACAGTAATCCAACTATTGAAAAAGGATGGCAACATTGTTTAACATTACCACGTGAATTAGTTTTAAAAGGTGAAAAATTATATCAAGTGCCAGTAGAAGAGCTAAAAGCACTGCGTAAAGATGAAACAATTATTAAAGAGATTAATTTAGGTCAATCACAAGTATTCAAATTATTTGAAAATAATACATACGAATTAAACCTAGACTTCAAAAATACAACTTCATTTGAATTAGATTTTCGTGAAGATTGTCAATTAACATTTAAAGATGGAATTTTTACATTATCATTAGGTCGAAGTGGATACGGACGTGATTACCGTCGTGTTGAGATTAAAGCTATCTCAAATGTACGTATCTACTCTGATAACTCAATTTTAGAGATTTATTTAAATGAGGGGGCTGAAGTTTTTACTTCACGTATTTATAATAAAAAATTAGATGAAACATTAACTTTATCAGGAACAGGTGACGTTACGTTAACTAAATGGTCATTGTAGTGTTAATGAAGGGGTAATCATTTTAGGTTATCCCTTTTTTGATGAAAGATATGGCGTTATAATTGTTGAAAAGATATAGGATTGAGAAGAAAAGCGATAAATAAAAACACAGCATGGCTGTGTTTTTGTTATTTTGTTTTGCGTAATTCTTCTTTTAATTGACGTTTTGGTAAGTTACGACGTAGTTTACGTTCAATCATATTAAATTCGAGATTATCTTTTGGTGCGACAAACATACATGTGTATCCATCTTCACCTGCACGACCTGTACGCCCAATACGATGAATATAAATCTCAGGTGTTTCTGGAACATCATAGTTATAAATATGAGTCACACCACTAATATCAAGTCCACGTGAAGCAACATCTGTTGCAATTAAGTATTGTAAATCTGCATCACGGAAGGATTTTAAGATACGTTCACGCTTATTTTGTGCAATATCACTATGAATGACTTGAACGTTAAATCCACGTTTTTTCATTTTAGCAAATAATTCATCGGCGCGACGCTTTGTACGAGCAAAGATAATGGCTAAGAATGGGTTATCTTCTTCAAGAACTTGGCAAAGTGTATCTGCCTTCCAACGATCCGTTGTTTCAATTACTTCTTGACGAATCGTATCAATCGTCACCTTCTTAGGTTCAATCGTTACCATGGTTGGTGAGTAAGTATAGTGGTAAGCAAGTTTTTTAACATTTGGTGCCATTGTTGCAGAAAAGCATAGTGTTTGACGATTACGAGGAGTTGCTCTTAAAATTTGATCAACTTCATTTCTAAATCCCATTAATAACATTTGATCTGCTTCATCAATGACGACTGTTTTAACTTTATTTAAATCTATTGTTCCACGTTCAAGATGGTCAATTAATCGTCCAGGAGTTGCAATGATTAAATGAATAGTACCTTTTAATTTATTTAGCTGAGAACCGATATTGCGTCCTCCGTAAGCTGCTAACACATTAATAGCTTTTCCTTTAGCTAATTGATTAGCTTCTTCTGTAATTTGTAAAGCTAACTCTCGAGTAGGCGTGATAATTAATGCTTGAGTTGCACAGATATCAGGTGAAATGTTTTCAAATAATGGTAATAAGAAAGCTAATGTTTTTCCGGTTCCTGTTTGAGCCTGAGCAATCACATCTTTATAGTCTTTAATTAATGGAATACACTCTTCTTGAATTGGAGTAGGAGTTGTAATTCCTGATTTTTTTAAAACTTGAACCAATGGTTCACTAATCCCTAAATCTTTAAAATTCATAATGACATACCTTTCGTTCTTGTATTCAATTAATCATACCATAGTCTATGCAAAAATACATGAGTAATTAATTTATAGTGATTTATAATTGATATACTGTGTTTACAATTAAGATTGAAGTGACGTAATCCGTTGATTATAGTAATAAAATACTTGGTGATAAAAAGTAAAGGGGGAATTCTTTAGCAAAAGGAAACTAATAAAATATTATTGTTAATAATGCTTTGAAGAAAAAAAGAACATATAGTGTATTTTTGTATTAAAAACTATATGAAAAGTCGATACATTTAATCTGTTATATGTTAGAATTTAACTTACATAGGTAAAAACTGGGAAGGTGATGGAGGCTGAAACTGAATAACGTAAGTCCAAAAGTTAAATGTTTATACGATAAATTTTTTGAAACTGAATCAGATATAGAGAAGGTATTAACATTTGTTGCTGAACAGAGAAGGTGCAATGAAGTCTCTACAAGTGAGATTAAGCAATTAATTTCAATAATGAGAAGTCAGCAATTTAATCTTATTGCGGCTAAGTTGCTTAATATGTTAGGATATTTATTGCTTAATCAAGGGGAGACACAGGCGGCTATTGATTTGTGGGATGAGGCTATATCAATTTTTGAAAAAAATGAAGATGAAGCTGGGATAGTCCAAAGTTACAGTGGTTTAATGTGTGGTTATTTTAACCTTGGCCTATATGATGAGAGTATTGATTTTGGAGTGAAGGGACTAAGACTGGCACAGGAATCAGGGGATGATCAATTATTACTATTAACGTTAGGAAATATTGCATTTAATTATTATGCATTAGAAAAATATGAGGAAGCAAAAGAAGCAGTAAAATTGATAAGATGTTTAAAAGAACCAGTCGTGGAGGGGAATAAAGTATCTTTAGATCAGTTAGAAGCCGGCATTTGTTTAGTCGATAATAATCTTGAGGAAGCTAAGTATTTGATTGATCGTGCTTATGAACGAGTACTTAACCTTAATCATCCGGCATTATTGTCAGAAACTTTACGTATGAGAGGAAAAGTTTATTATCAACTTGGTGATGATAAAGTATATGAGGAAAGCTTTGAAGAATCAATTCGTCTAGCACAGGAAGGAAATTTTTTAGAATACCTGGCACAAACGTATTATGAGTGGGGGAAAATCGAGTTAGCGAAGGATAATAAATTAAGAGGAGAGCTATTTCTGTTAGAAGCTGATCATTACGTTAAGCGTCTTGGAAGTCCATTACTATCTGTTAATATATGTAGGGTTTTAATTGAATTTTATAAATCATTAAATATTTTTGAACTTGCCTTGCATTATTATGAAAAATGTTCGGAAGTAGAAAGAAAGGCTCACCTAAAGCGTTCTGAGCTTTGGGAGAAGCGAATTAATCGAGAGAAATATATTAGTGAAGCAAAGATTTTTAAGTCACTCTATGATGAATTAGAAACTATTTCTCATATCGGTCGTTCGTTTACAGAAACATTAAGTTTGGAAAAATTAATCATTCATGTTCATGAACAACTTTCTAAAATGATGGATACGACTGTATTAGCTATTACAGAGGTTAACGAAGAGAAAAATTGCTTAGACTATTTAATATATTTAGAATCAGGTAATCGATTGAACTCTGGATATGTTAGCTTAGACGATGAGAATAGTTTAGGCGTTTATTGTATTAAACAAAAGGAAAATTTAATTATTAATAATTTAGATGAAGAATATGAACTATATCAGTTAAAAAAGGATGAAACGATTTTATTTCAAAAAGGTATTAAATCCATACTTTGTTGTCCTTTAATCATTCGTAATGAAGTTAAAGGGTATATTACTATTCAATCTTATGAAATTAACTCATACACTCAACGCGATTTAACTAAGTTAAGTGTTTTAGCTTCTTATATTATTATTGCTTTAGAAAATGCTAAGTTATATCGTCAAACAGCTTATTTGGCTCGCTATGATGGATTAACAAGTTTATATAATCGAGTAGAGGCACTAAAAAAAGGAGAAAAATTATATCGGCTAGCTAAACATAAAAATCCAATGAGTGTTATCATGATTGATATTGATCATTTTAAACTTATTAATGATACATATGGTCATCAAATAGGTGATCAAGTTATTCAACTATTTAGTAATTTATTGAAGACCAAGCGTAATCGTGATACGGTAATTGGGAGATATGGAGGAGAAGAGTTTATCATCTTTTTAAATCATCGGAATATTGATCAAGCTTGTGAATTGGCAGAACAATTAAGAGAAGAATTGAAGGAGCTTAGTTTTAGATTTAATCAATTAGGAATAAAAGAAGTGACAGCAAGTTTAGGCGTTCACGAGTATCGATTTAATGAAGATTTGTTAGACGATGGAATTTATGCAGCGGATCAAGCAATGTATCATTCAAAAACCAATGGACGTGATCAAGTGACAAGCTACAGGAGATTAATATTAGAAAAATTAGCTCCCTCAAAAGTAAGTGAAAATTAAAGAATTAAAAAACCTGAGATAATCGACCAAGTTGGTGTTATTTAATCAGGTTTTTCTTTTTGGGAAATGATTTTTAAGAGATTAATTTAAGGGTAGAGATTTTTTTATGACTCGTCTGTTTAAAAGGCTATTTTTTATTTGAATGAAATGATATTACGCTAAGATGAAACATACTATTTATTAGAAACCTTAAAGCTTGATGAGCAATATGGCAAAGAGTGAAAGAGGTGTCTTATGAAGAAAATACAAGGGATTGATAAAGAAATTAAAAAACTTAAGGCGCACCTTACTCAACTAAAACTAAATGTTAAGACTAGGTCGATGGGAGTATTATTAAATCAAGAAGCAACTATTCGGAAAAAAATGAAAGTTGTTCAATATTTATTGAATCAACTAGAAGAAACGAATGAGCAACAAATCTATCAAGACTATTTAAGGTTACTAAATGACGCATCAGAACAAATTTTAAATTTATATAATGAGGAGAATGAAACTGAATATCGACTGGAAGAAGTGATTGAGGGATTTGAAGAAGAATACATGCAAAATGGAGTATTATATATTTTACTTAGTCGTTATTTACCAGGATTAATGAATTCTCCTCATTTTGCTATTTTACCGTCACATCCGAAAGATGAGTACCCTATAGCACGTCAGATGAAACGTAAGTTTTATTTACATTTAGGAGAGACGAATACAGGAAAAACCTATCATGCGATGAAGAAACTTGAATTAGGAGAGGATGGAATCTATTTAGCTCCACTTCGTTTATTGGCACTTGAAAATTACGAGAAAATGAACCAAGATGGCGTTAAGTGTCATTTGTTAACAGGAGAAGAGGAGGTACTGATTGAAGGGGCTCATCATATTAGTTGTACGATCGAAAAGTTGGATTTAGAAAAAGAGTATCATGTCGCAGTCATTGATGAGGTTCAATTGATTCAAGATAGTATTAGGGGGGCATCTTGGACACGTGCTATTTTAGGGATTTTAAGTCCAGAAATTCATTTATGTGGCGCACTTAATGTGAAGTCATTATTAATCCAAATGATTACTGAATGTGGGGATGAATACGAGTGTATCGAGTATTTCCGTAATATTCCCTTACAGTTTGAGTCTACTGCTTATCAATTAAATAAACCGATTAAAGGGGATGCTCTGATTGCATTTTCTAAAAAGAAAGTTTTAGAACTATCCAGATATTATCAAGATCGAGGGTTTAAGACGAGTATTATTTATGGAGATTTACCACCAGAAGTACGTCGGATTCAATATCAATCCTTTAGTGAGGGACAAAGTGAGTTACTCATTTCAACTGATGCCATTGGGATGGGAGTTAATTTACCAATTCGAAGAATTGTATTTGTTAGTGCTAAAAAGTTTGATGGGGAAGTCGTTCGTGAATTGACGTCACAAGAGGTAAAACAAATTGCTGGACGAGCAGGACGCAAAGGGATTTATGAAATCGGCTATGTCACAGGCTTAGATGAGCATTTGGCATTTGTAAAAGAAAAGCTAGAATGTAAAGATGAAGTCATTCAGCAGGCTATTATTGGTCCACATGAATCGATGCTTGAAATTAAAGGGATTCCTTTGATTGAGAAACTAATGATTTGGGAAAATCATTATCAAGATATTCACCATTATAAAAAGATGGATATCGAGCGGTATTTGTTTGTATTGACTCAAATTAAACACTATAAGCTCTCGCAATGGGTACAATGGAAAATTATGAAACTACCTGTAAATTTCATGCAAATGGATTTATTGAATTTATTATTACTCTATATCGAGGAACACTTTATCAATGGAAATAGTGAATTAACGAAACCTCGTCTACATGCTGAAGATCTTGAAATACTTGAAATTCACTATCAAGAAGTTAATTTATATTACTCTTTTTCAAAAGTGTTCCATCTCGAATTTGATATAAATTGGGTTTATCGTGAACGCTCTAAGGTTAGTAAAAAATTGAATTATTTATTACTGCGCCTCTAAATGAAAGTTTTTAAATATAATGCAGTAAATATGTTTCTGTATATCCAAAATAAAAAAAAGCAACTTTTTAAAAGTTGCTTTTTTTTACTTATTAGGGATCTTGTGAATAAGCTGATATTAATAAATTAATAGTTAATCTTTTTTCATTAGTATCATCCAAATAATAGCTGGATTACTTATTCAACTGAATATAATTTTAATTAATTTGGAATAATTTTTTCTGCTTTTTTCTCGATAATTGGTAAGAAGTATTGGATACATGGTCCAATTAAAAGTGTTGTGATAATTGTTCCAAGTCCTAAAACTCCTCCTAAAGAGAAACCAACTACAATGAAGATAACGTCCATTGTGATACGAACCCATTTGTATTGCCAGCTTGTTTTATCAACAATAATTAATGGTAATTGGTCAGTTGGAGCAACACTTAATTCAGCTGATTTTAAAATTGAGAATCCAATTGCGATAACAACACAGCTAATAGCTACAATTAATAAACGAACAATTAATGGTAAAGCATCAATACCTACGTTATTTAATAAGTTATTAATTAAATCTAAGAATGGTCCTGCTGTAATAACAGCTAAGAATGTTCCTAAACGGATGTATTCACGAGTGAAGATTAACATACCAATAAATACAATTCCCATAACTAAAATATTAGCTTGGCCAACAGTAATGTGTAATAAATTTGCTAAACCTTGCATAAAGATTGTAAAAGAATCAACCCCAGTATTTGATTTAATAAAGAATGCTACCCCCAACTGGATAATGAAACATCCTACTAAAAAGAACATGATTCGAACGATATAGTTTTTAATATTAAATTTACTCATTATAATCCTCCTATGAGACTGTAAAATAAATAGCCCTTACATTTGAAACTGTATACATAATATAAAAAATATGATAAAAAGTCAACTACTATATGTTATTTTGTCGTATTTATTTTTTTATATTCCATTAAAAGCCAGTTAAACTACTAAATAGAAAAAGCATATAATATAATTAGAATGAAATATTAGGGATTTATTGTATGATAATGATTATTTTATCTAAGAAAAATCAATAATAGTAGGTGAAATACATAGAGAGATCACAAGAAGTTGAAGTGGGGAGGAGGTGTCTGATGTTAATAACACAAGGTAGATATTCATCTTATTTAGATGAATATAATAAAATTACAATACTTGTTCCAAAAAGTTATTATAATGGAGAAATTGCTCCATTTAAGCTTATCAATATGACGACATCAGAGGCTTATGAGTTAAAGGTAGAAGAGAAGTTTGATTTTGGTAACGAGTTAAAATATAGCTTATCTATCCAAGGATTTGTCACAGTAGGAACTGAATATCAAGTCATGGATTGTTATACAAATACAAGCTATTTATTTTTAGGTTATATTGCGAGAACTGAAGAATTTGATAAACGGTTTTATTATAATGGTGATGATTTGGGGCCAAGTTACAGTAAGAACATGACAAGATTTAAACTATGGGCACCAACTGCTACACAAGTTCAATTAATTTTATATGAAAATGATGTAACCCATTTTAGACGTATGAAGCGACTATCTAAGGGAATATGGGAACTGACTATTTATCAAGATTTAGAAGGGTGTCGTTATCGATATGAGATTGTTAATAATTTAGTACGCCAAGAAACGATTGATCCTTATGCTATAGCTTCTACTGTAAATGCAGAATATAGTGTCGTTGTGGATCCGTTGAAATGTGTTAAAGTTAAACATGAGTTGAGACCTAAACTAAATAAGCCGACTGACGCCATTATTTACGAATTAAGTATTCGAGATTTTACGATTCATCCATCTTCACGAGTTAAAAATCGTGGGAAATTTTTAGGGATAACAGAAGAGATAATAGATGAAAAAACAGGATATCACTATGGTCTGTCTTATTTAAAGGAATTAGGTGTGACACATATTCAATTACTGCCTATTTTCGATTTTGCTGGTGTCGATGAAAACTTTCCAGAGCAATCTTATAACTGGGGATATAACCCAGTCCAGTATAATGTTCCAGAAGGAAGCTATGCTTTAAATCCGAAAGATGCTTATTCACGTATTAATGAATTAAGAACGATGGTTAACATCCTACATGAGCATGGGTTTGGTGTGATTATGGATGTGGTTTATAATCATGTTTATGAACGACGGACCTTCCCGTTTGATGCAATGGTTCCAACTTATTTTTATCGTTATGATTATCAAGGAATGCCATCAGATGGAACAGGGTGTGGTAATGATTTGGCAACAGAACGACTCATGGTTCGTAAATATATTTTAGATTCAGTTAAGTTCTGGGTAGAAGAGTATGGAATCGATGGATTTCGCTTTGATTTGATGGGAATTATTGACGTTGATACGATGAATGAAATTCGTCAACTTTGTGAGGAACTTTATCCAAGTATTCTTCTTTATGGTGAGGGGTGGGATATGAATACCCCATTACCACAAGCTCAAAAGGCTGCTAAGTTTAATGCTTTTAAGCTACCACGAATTGGCCATTTTAATGATGCGTTCCGGGATAATATTAAAGGACATACCTTTAATCATCAGGATCGAGGATTAGCGCTTGGAAATTTCGGATATGCGAATGCTGGAAAACAGTTGCTAGCAGGTAGTTCAGGTTTGATCGAAGGCGAAACATATATGTTTTATGATCCTTCTCAAAGTATTAATTATGTCGAGTGTCATGATAATCATACATTATGGGATCGGATGAAATTATCGAATAGTGATGAAAATGATGAAACGCGTGAAAAACGTCAAATCTTAGCGGCAGCGATGGTGATTTTCGCTCAAGGAATTCCGTTTATTCATTGTGGACAGGAATTTTTTAGAAGTAAGAATGGAATTGAAAATAGCTATAATGTCTCAGATGAAATTAATGCTATTCATTGGGATGAAGTTTATGAACATGAAAAGAGTATTAATTTGATTAAAGGCTACATCAAAATCCGTAAAGCTCACGGTGCTTTTCGTTTTTCAAATGCAATTCTTGTAAAAAAACATCTACGCATTTTTCAACATCATCATTCTGTGATAGAATATACATTGAAAAATGTTAAAGACTATGGGTGTTGGGACGAAATCCATATTTTCTTTAATACACAAAATCGTGAAGTAAATATTCCAATCGTCACAAATGATTTTATATTGATTGCTGATGAGCATCAAAGTGGAACGGAAGGTATTAAATCGATTGAAGGTGAATTGAAAATGGCACCGCTCAGTACGATAATTCTAGTGAAATGATTTGATCTTTGAATCAGTCATCTCTTTCATTTGGTGATGAATGAACGCAAAAAAGATAAAAGTAGATAGTGAAAACTCCTTAGCACTGCTAAGGAGTTTTTGTTGAGAAATGGAGTGCACATCATGACAGAAGTAGTGAATATTAAAGTAGAAGGCGTTGTTGATGAATTAATTCTCAATTCAATGCAAGTTTTAAACCAAGCATTCTATCAAGCTTCTGCAATCAACCAAGCAGAGGAGTATGCATTAGTGTTTGAATTTCAAGAAGAGGTTGATGGTGACTATCTTGTGGTGACGGGAACCTTGAAAGATGATACGCAGACGATTAAGCGACAATTTGAAGTGAATGAATCAAAGACACGTAAATATGCTTATTTAGCTGTTTATTTATTGTTATTACAACGTGAAACTGGACGTGTTCAATCATGGGGATTATTAAATGGGATGCGCCCAACAAAACTGGTTCATGGAATGAAAAAGCGTGGATTTACCGACCAAGAAATTAAAGATTATATGCAGGAAGAATATTTAGTTTCAGATGAGAAAATTAATTTATTGCTAGAGGTTGCGAATCATCAATTAAAAGTGATTCCTGACCTACATACGATTCAAAATGAAGTGAGTATTTATATTGGGATTCCATTTTGTCCCACACGTTGTGCATACTGTACATTCCCAGCTTATGCTCATGGACCATTCAAAAAGTGGGTAGATCCATTTTTAGAAGCATTACTTGAAGAAATTAAAATCGTGGGTGCTTTTATTAAAGAACGTCAATTATCTGTCACTTCAATTTATTTTGGAGGAGGAACAGCAACGACGTTAACCGCAGAGCAGTTTGAAAAGTTATTAATTACAGTTTATGAAAACATTGCAAATTCACAAGAGGTTCGTGAAATTACAGTCGAAGCGGGGCGTCCAGATACGATTACACCTGAGAAATTAGAGTTGTTAAAGCGATATAATATTCATCGTATTAGTATTAATCCGCAATCATTCCAACAAAAAACATTAGATGAAATTGGTCGTCACCATACAGTAGAAGATGTCATTGAGAAATATTACATGGCTAAAGAACATGGATTTGATAATATTAATATGGATTTAATTGTTGGACTACCAAATGAAGGAAAAGAGGATTTAGCTTATAGTTTAGAGCAGATTGAAAAGCTACAACCTGAATCATTGACTGTTCATATGTTAGCCTTTAAACGAAGCTCGAAAATTACTCAAAATCGTGGATTGTATACAACGGCCTCAAAAGAGGAATTACAAGAAATGGGGCAAATGACATATGATTTTGCTGCTGCTCATGATTATATCCCTTATTATTTATATCGACAAAAAAATATTTCAGGTAATATGGAGAATATCGGTTATTCAAAGGTGGGACAGGAAAGTATTTATAATATTTTAATCATGGAAGAAGCTCAAAATATTTTAGGACTTGGGGTCGGGGCTTCAAGTAAATATTTAATTGGAACATCGGTTCATAATCCAAAAGATTTAAAAACATATATTGATTCATATGAGACTTATGCACAAAAGAAAGTAGAAACACTCATTGAAAGTTTAGAAATAGGTGATACACATGCAAATTAAAGATTTAAAGGTTAAAGAAGTTTCAACGTTAACAGTTATGATTAAATCAGTCAATGTCGGGCGTACAACAGCTCAAAAGCCTTATTTAAAGTTTGAGTTTGTCGATCAAAGTGGTTCTATTTTCGCCAATAAATGGAGTTTAAAACCTGAAGAGTTAAATGCCTTTGAAGCAGGGCAAGTTGTAACTGTTAAAGGACTAGTACAGCTTTATAATGCTCAGAAGCAAATTAATATTGAGTCTGTCTCATTGGTTGAAGGAGAGGTTGATTATTCTCAGTATGTAGAGTCTTCAAAATTTACAGTAGAGAATTTGAAGTCAGATATTACAGGATTTTTAGATGAAATGAAACCTGGGTATTATAAAGATATTCTTAATTATTTTTTAACAAAATATGAGCAAGAGTTTTATCTTCATCCTGCCGCAAGTCGTATGCATCATGCTTTTATGTCAGGACTCGCCCAACATGTTTATGAAATGTTAAAAATGGGGGCAGCTTATTGTGATTTATATCCATTAGTTAATCGAGACCTTTTATATGCAGGGGTTATATTACACGATCTTGGAAAATTATTTGAGATGAGCTATGAGCAATGTATTAAAACTGAGTATACACTTGAAGGATTAATGATTGGGCATATTAATATGATGGTATCGATGATTGATGAGGCGTCAAAAGAATTAGGATATGATGGAGAAGAAGTGTTATTCTTAAAACATATGGTGATTGCTCATCATGGAAAATTAGAATGGGGTTCACCAAAAGAGCCAATGATTATCGAAGCTGAGCTGTTACATTATCTCGATGTTGTTTCAGCCAAAATGACAGCCATTGAGGTTGCACTTAGACATTGTGAAGTAGGGCAAATGAGTGACCGTATTCCAATGCTTGATAATCGTCGTTTTTATCATCATAAATAAAAAGAGTTAACGGCTCAACTGAGTCGTTAACTCTTTTTATTATTTTGCAGCTTTTTCTTGAGCAGCTGATTCTTCGATGTTTGCTACGATTGTTTCATAGCGTTTTTGTAAAAATTCATCTGTAAATTTGAAATTAGCTTCTGAACGGAATTTAATTAATAGTGTTTCTAAACGTAATTGAGTATACTCTTGTTTCTTAGCAGTTTGTTCTAACTCTTCCTTCATGTCTTCAAATGATGCTTTTTCATTTTCAGCATATTTATAGATAACGTGGTAACCAAATTGTGTTTTTACAGGTTCCGTAGAGTAGTGTCCGACTTCTAAGGCGTAAGCTGCATTTTCAAACTCCGCAACCATTTCTCCTTGACCGAATGTTCCTAAATCTCCACCATTTTCTTTTGTTCCATCTGTTCCATATTCACCTGCTAATTCCTTGAATGTTGCTTCTTTATCTTCTGCAGCATCTAATTTAGCAATGATTTCTTTTGCAGTTTCTTCATCAGCAACTAAAATGTGGCGAGCGCTAATTTTAGGTAATGTTTCATCATATAATTTTTGTAACATTTCATCCGTAATAGGATATGCTTCAGCTAAAGCTGCATCTTGTAATTGTGCTAATTTGAAGTAATTATAAATTTCTTCATCTGTTTTTAATCCAGCAGATTCCATGGCTTGATAATAGTTAGTTCCGTAAGCAACTTTGAATTGATCAATTAATTCTTTAACTTCTTTTTTATCAACTGGATATTTTTTCTCTAAAATTTGCTCATCAACTAATGAAATTCCATCTGATAATCCATATGCAGGAACTAATTCATCATATAGTTGTTCAACTGTATATTCATGGTCAGTGATTTTAGCGATGATTGAAGAATTTGTTTCTTTTGATTCTTCGTATGTTGTTGAGATTTCCTTATATTGTGTTTCTAAGAAATCATTTGTTAAAACAAATCCATCAGCTTCACGTTCAGTTGCTAGTGTAGCCACAATGAATTCATCTGTTAATTTATTTTGAATTAATGTTTCTGTTAATTCATCTTTTACTTCTTCAAGTGTTGGGATTTCCTTTGTTTCCTCACTGTTAGTTGACTCTGATTCTTCAGTTGATTCTGCTTCTTCATCTTTTTTGTATTTTTCATCATAAGCTGTTTGGATTTCTTCATCAGTTACTGTAACAGCAGCGCGTGCAGCAGCTTCACGATATAAGTTTAATTCTAAATATTGACGTAATGCCTCTTCATTTTTGAATCCTTGAGCTAATAAGAAATCTTCAAATTCAGGATACATTTGTTTATACATATCGATCGCGCTATCTACTTTAGCTGTATCGATTTCATATTTTGTTGATAAGACGTCATAGTCTACTAAATCTAATAATGCAGATAACCCAGCATCGGTAACCATTTCATCAAATACTTGTTGTTTAGTTATGTTGGCCACATCAGATGTAATAAAATTGTCGTTTCCATTTGGTAATTTCATACCGATTTCATCTTTATTTGAACAGGCACCAAGTAGTAGTGTTGTAGCAAGTGCAGCTGTTACTAGGAAGTACTTTTTCATCACTTTCACATCCTCTTTTTTGTTTGATTTAACGTTTTTAATCATATCATTTTTCAAATTTTGTAACAACATATTTTTGGTAGGTTTTTGTGGAATTTAAGTAAAAACATAAACCAAATCGTGAAAAACTCATAGGATATATTAGCTCAGGAAACTGTGTGGAAAGGCTGGAAAGGAGTTGAGATTATGTTCGGAAATAATTGTGCATTTATCTTAGTCTTATTTATCTTATTAGTCATTATCGGATGCTGCTGGGGATGCGGATCTAGTGCATGGTAGGAAATGAATTGATTGGATATAGAAGAAAAATCTTATGCTCTGAAAAGAGCCTAAATAATAGTTAGTTAAGGAGCGAATTATTATGTGTGGAAATAATTGTGCATTTATCTTAGTGTTATTCATTTTATTAGTAATCATCAGCTGCTGCTGTGGTGGATTTAGTTTCTAAAAATAACTTGAGTGATACGAGGAATCTTAGGTAATTGAACTCATGAGTGAATGTTTCAAAATATATTGCTCAAAATATGCTCGATTAAAAAGGACCGTTAGGTCCTTTTTTGTGATTTAAGTCTAAATTTATAAGAATAGACATATATTTAAAAGGATGTGAAGAGATTAGAGTGGCGAAAAAGATCTTTTATTGTCTTTTATGTCAATATTTAATCAGGGTTATAAATCAAATAAAAATGTCAATAAAATGAGAATAAAAGATGAAAATATACATATTATTCCAGGGTTAACTCGCATATAATCTCTTTGACTTTAATAATTAAGGGGGAGGTCACGATGGGACATTCAAGCTTAACTCCAAAGAATTTTGAGAAGTTATTGTTGTTTATTGAGAATCATTCAGATAAGACGGATGGATTAATGCCTATTTTACATGAAGCACAAGATATTTTTGGTTATATTCCATTAGAAGTTCAAAAGTTTATTTCTGATAAAACAGGAGTTTCAGTTGCACGCATTCATGGTGTCGTTACATTTTATTCTCAGTTTTCTACAGAACCAAAAGGAGAACATGTTGTTGGAGTGTGCTTAGGAACAGCGTGCTATGTTAAAGGAGCACAAGCGATTTTACAGAAACTTAAAGAAGAGTTAGGAATTGAACCCGATCAAACTACATCAGATGGAAAATACTCATTAGTTGCGACCCGTTGTATTGGGGCGTGTGGATTAGCACCAGTCATTACAATTGATGACGATGTGTATGGGAAAGTCGATCCTACACAAGTATCATCAATTTTAAATAAGTACAATTAGTATATCTATGTGTGTAAGCGTTATTTGAACGATAGTGATTATCAACTTTCCTGATTGAGATTGAGGGGGACGTTGAAGATATCAACCATTATTCATTTTTTAATCAGAATGTTTTATATTACGATCTGCTGATCAATTAGAAAATGCATTGAAAGTGCGTTTGCCTGTGATTTGATGAGCGATGTGTTAGCTTACGTTAACTAAGAAGTGGTATTGCATACACGATTAGCACATGTTAAATCGTTACGAACCACAGAAATATTAGATATTAATTATTTACTTTTGGTGAGCGGGAAACCACCAAGTCCAATCATGTTAGAGTTAGCCGGAAAAATAAGACGTTGCTAGAGGGTTAATACATGATACATCAAGTATTTGAGCCATTACATGGTCTTAAATCATGCAGAAAGAGATGATGAGTGTGAAGTTTAATGAAATCTTATATGACTCACGATTTCGAGTCCTAAGTAAGGGAGTTAATTTACATTCGGTAACGGTATCGGGCTTATATGTGGGGGATTTATTGAGCTTTGTCATGGCTAAAGCGAAACCAGGCCAAATATGGCTAACGATTCAAGCCCATCCTAATGTGATTGCTGTTGCTTCTTTAATTAATTTGAGTGCTGTCATTGTCGTTGAAGGGGTAGACATTCCACAGGAAACAATCGATGTGGCAAATGAAAGAGGAGTTATTTTAATTTCATCCATTCTAGATGCGGTTGACCTCGTCAAGTTAATCGAGGTATGAGCATTTATTATACTTACATATTTACTTTATCTTATCAACTTGTGCTGATGATTTTATGGTACCTAATGATATTGTTTTAATGTGAAGTTTGAAACAGCTAGATTTAATCGCGTTGACTCATCATAATAGCACAAGAAATTGACGAGTAGTTTCCAAGGTAGATGAAGAGGTTGGGGTCCTATTTATTCCTGGGATTGAAATTGAAACGATAGAAGGTGTTGATTTATTGAGCTATTTTAAGTCATTAGAGATAGCTGATTATTTTGTAATATTGATTGAATCCCATTTAAATTTAATGAAAAGTAATGAAGAGTTATTTGGACATCAGTGGTGGATCAATCATCACAATGAGGTAATTGAGAGTTTCCATGGTTACTCATTTAATTAATGAATTTGACCTGTGAAGATGTCATTTTCCAGGTTCATCGATTAGGTGGTATGGTTGTTGTGGCACATCTCAATAAGTTAGCTTATAATAGTTTGATTAAGTTAGGATTTATTCCAGGAGCATTAATGATTGATGGAATTTAATTAATTTCTTAATTTATGAATGGGGAGATAGGCAGGTTTCACCAGAGCTTTCATATATCCTTATCTAATGAACCCCTTTATTATTTGGAAGTTTCAAAGCGTAACCGATTATTTTCTGATGATTTAAAGGGGGAGACCAAATGAGGGACTTATCGTTATATATTCTGGATTTAACGATGAACTCGATACGAGCGCAGGCTACATTGGTTGAAATGAATGTGATTGAGCTCAAACAAAAAAGTCTCCTGATGATAAAGGTTAAAGATAATGGACAGGGGATGTCAGAAGAAATGATCGATCGAGTCAGAGATCCCTTTTTTACAACGCGGGCGACTCGTAAGGTTGGGTTGGGGATTCCTCTACTTACGGCAATGGCTAGTCGATGTGAGGGGGAAGTTTTCATTGATTCGAAGATAGGTGTGGGAACAACGGTAACGTTGAAAATAAGATTAGATCATATTGATCGACCACCCTTTGGCGATATTCATAACACATTAATTTCGCTAATCTATTTAGAACCCATCATTGATTTTAATTACACTCATCGAAGTGAGGAGTGTGAATATCAATTTAAGACACAGTCTATTAAGCAAGTAATTGGAGAAGTTCCAATTAATCATTCAGCTATTATAGAGTGGATGAAAAAAGAGTTAGAAGCGGGAGATTTTTCTTTTACATCTTATTAAGGATGATTAGGAGGGGGTTTATTTTGAAGACGTTAAAAGAGTTAGAACAGATTCGTGAACAAACTTTGAAAAATTTACAGTTAAGAAATCAAGAGCATTCAAAGTTAAGAGTTGTCGTCGGGATGGGAACATGCGGAATTTCGGCTGGTGCACGATCTGTCTTAAATACATTAATTCAAGAGGTGAATAACTGTCATTTAGAAGAGGTAATGATCACTCAAACGGGCTGTGTTGGCATGTGTGCGTATGAACCAATATTTGAGGTATATGATGAATCGGAGAAAACGACCTATGTTCATATGACGCCTGAAAAAACGAGACGTGTCGTATTAGAACATTTAGTGAATGGAAATGTCGTATCTGAATTTACTATTGATGCAAGCTTAAATTAATACTTTTAAACAAAAGGAGGGGGATTCATGTCATATTATCGTTCACACGTCTTGATTTGTGGGGGAACGGGCTGTACATCTTCTAAATCAAGAGAAATTAAAAAGGAATTGGAGTTACAGTTAGAGCGACTAGGGCTTGAGCAGGAAGTTCAAGTGGTGATGACTGGATGTTTTGGCTTATGTGAAGCGGGACCGATTATGATTGTCTATCCAGAAGGAACTTTTTACTCAAAAGTTCAAGTAAGTGATGCAAAGAGAATTGCAGAGGAACATCTTTTAAAAGGACGAATCATTAAAGACTTATTATTTAAAGAAGCCATTGAAGATGGGGAGATTAAATCAGTTAATGAAGTAGAGTTTTATGCTAAACAAACGCGATTAGCTTTACGAAATTGTGGAAAAATTAATCCTGAAAATATTGATGAATATATTGCGCATGATGGATATATGGCATTAGCTAAAGTCTTAACTGAAATGAAACCTGAAGAGGTCATTTCAGAAGTGAAAAAGTCCGGACTTCGTGGTCGCGGAGGCGGAGGTTTTACAACTGGATTAAAGTGGGAATTTACGTATAAGTCAAAGAGTGATAAAAAATATGTCGCTTGTAATGCCGATGAGGGAGATCCAGGTGCTTTTATGGATCGTTCGATTCTTGAAGGAGATCCTCATGCTGTTTTAGAAGCTATGACAATTGCTGGTTATGCCATTGGGGCAGATACAGGATATATTTATGTTCGTGCAGAATACCCGATTGCTGTTAAGCGTTTGAGCATTGCCATTAAGCAAGCTCATGACTATGGATTGTTAGGAGAAAATATCTTTAATACAGGATTTGATTTTGATATTGAATTACGTTTAGGAGCAGGAGCTTTTGTCTGTGGAGAAGAAACAGCTTTAATTGAGTCGATTGAAGGGAAACGAGGGATGCCACGTCCACGTCCACCATTTCCAGCTGTTAAAGGGGTATGGGAAAAACCGACTTTATTAAATAATGTTGAAACGTATGCTAATATCCCACAAATTATCTTAAAAGGTGGAGATTGGTTTTCTAGTATTGGGACTGAGCGTTCAAAAGGAACGAAAGTATTTGCCTTAGGTGGGAAAATTAATAATACTGGATTAGTTGAGATTCCGATGGGAACGACTCTAAAAGAAGTGATTTATGGTATTGGTGGAGGAATTCCAAATGGTAAGAAATTTAAAGCTGCTCAAACTGGAGGACCTTCAGGTGGTTGTTTAACAGAAGAATATTTAGATACAGAAATTGATTTCGATAATCTAGTGGCACTTGGTTCAATGATGGGATCAGGTGGAATGATTATTATGGATGAAGATAACTGCATGGTTGATATTGCACGCTTTTATTTAGATTTTACATGTGATGAATCATGTGGGAAATGTACACCTTGTCGTGAAGGAACAAAGCGTATGATGGGAATTTTGAATAAGATTACAGAAGGAAAAGGTGAACTTTCGGACTTAGATGAATTAGAACAATTGGCAGATTACATTAAAGCTAATTCATTATGTGGTTTAGGTCAGACAGCACCCAATCCAGTTTTATCAACAATGCATCATTTTAAAGATGAATACTTGGCCCATGTTATTGATAAACGTTGTCCAGCTGGTGTTTGTTCAAAGTTATTAGAGTACTATATCACTGAAAAATGTATTGGGTGTGGAATGTGTGCTAAATCTTGTCCGGCTGCATGTATTAAGCCAATTGGAGAAGTCGTAAATGCCAAAACCGGCCGACGTCGTCATGTGATTAATAAAGTCGATTGTATTAAGTGTGGGGCATGTATGGCAACTTGTCCGACTAAAATTAGTGCGATTATTAAGCGATAGGAGGAGGAAAGATGGGAGTAGTTCATATTACCTTAAATGGGATGCCATATGTTGTTCCAGATACATATACGATTTTAGAAGCAGCACGGGAAGTGGGAATTAAAATTCCAACACTTTGCTTTTTAAAAGATTTAAATGAGACGGGAGCATGTCGTGTTTGTGTTGTCGAAGTCAAAGGTGCTCGGTCATTAGTTACAGCATGTAATATGAAAGTTAGTGAGGGAATGGAAATCTTAACTCATTCTAAGCGAATTTTAAATGCGAGAAAGACAACGGTTGAATTATTACTTGCGAACCATAATATTGAATGTACAACGTGTAATCGTAATCATAATTGTGAATTGAAACAACTTTCAAATGATTTAAACTGTAAGAGTGATCGATTTGAAGGAGAGCGTCGTGAGACAATTTATCGTGATGATTCTTACTCAATTGTACGTGATACATCAAAGTGTATTTTATGTGGACGTTGTATCGCTGCTTGTCGTGAAAAAGCAGGAGTTGAAGTGTTAGCATTTAATCAACGCGGATTTAAGACATATATTGGGCCAGCATTTGAAATGGGTATGGATCAGGCTGGATGTATCCATTGTGGACAATGTGTGAATGCTTGTCCAACAGCTGCTTTATCGGAACATTCAAATATTGAAGAAGTCATTCAAGCGATTAATGACCCAAATAAAATTGTCGTCTTTCAGGTGGCGCCTGCTGTACGTGCAGCACTTGGTGAAGAATTTGGATTACCATTTGGGACACGAGTAAATGGTAAAATCGCAGCTTCACTTCGACGTATTGGTGGGCCAACGTGTAAAGTGTTTGATACGAACTTTGGTGCAGATTTAACTATTATGGAAGAAGCTTATGAGTTGATTGAACGTATTAATAAGGATGGAGTACTTCCGATGATCACCTCTTGCTCACCAGGTTGGATTCGATTAGTGGAGCAATATCGACCAGAAATAATTCCGAATTTATCGTCATGTAAATCTCCTCAGCAAATGTTTGGTGCAATTTTAAAATCTTACTGGGCAGAGAAAAATAGTGTTAATCCAACTACTATTTACTGTGTGTCAGTTATGCCTTGTATTGCCAAAAAATCAGAGTTAAAACGAGAAGAGATGAACGTGAATGGCATTCAAGATGTAGATGCTTCAATTACAACACGTGAATTGGCAAGAATGATTCGGATGTATGGGTTAGATTTTGTTAATTTACCAGATGAAGACTTTGATCATCCATTGGGTGAATATAGTGGAGCAGGAACTATTTTTGGGGCAACAGGCGGTGTAATGGAAGCTGCCTTGAGAACCGCTGCAGATGTTTTAAGTGGCCAATCGCTGGATGCGATTGAATATGAAGCTGTTCGAGGTGTAGCTAGTTTAAAAGAAGCAACGATTCAAATAGGTGAGTTAAGTTTGAACGTTGCGGTCGTTCATGGAGGAAAACAGGCACTTGATATTGTGGATCAAATTTTAAGTGGTGAAAAAAAATATCATTTTGTCGAAGTGATGGGATGTAGTGGTGGTTGTGTTGCAGGTGGTGGACAACCTCATGTTCCCGCTTATTTATATAATTCAGGTTTAGATATTCGTGCTGAACGTGCTAAAGCTCTTTATGAAGATGATGAAGCAAGACAAATTCGTAAATCTCATGAAAATCCTGTCATTAAAGCTATGTATGAAGAGTATCTTGGTACGCCAAATAGTCATAAAGCTCATCAATTATTACATACAACCTATCATAAAAAAGACGTGTATAGCTCACAATAATACTTGAATCTTCTTCATTAAAAAATTAGGCTCATCACCAAAATAGTTTCTTGATTTTTTTAAAATATTTTCTCATTTAAAATGATGTTTAAATTATACGGGGACTAGTTAATTTTAAGAATTGAGTGAATAGTTTCAATAGAAAGAAATTGTCAAACCCCATTTCTTTTGAGGATTCAAAAATTAAGAATAAAGATAAAATGGTTATAATGTTTAAAAATAAAAGCAAATGTCTTTGAGACTTTAAAAAGATTAGGTATACTGATAAAGTAGCAATCAAAAATGACCTAATTTAATAAGTTTAAATTAAAAGATTATAAAGTTAGGCTAATTGATATTAAGATTATCTATACCTTTTAATAGAAGGGATAGGGGTAAAATTACAATTTGATTATAATGTTAAAAATTGCTAAAAATAGTTATAAAAGCATTTTACTATTATTGTTCCAATGAATGAGGTATAGTATAATGAAGATATTTCTATTTATACGATTTAATTAGGGAGGTTAATGTTATGTCTAAAGTGTTCCAGTCAATGGACGGATGTCAGGCAGCAGCGTATGTTTCTTACGCATTTACAGAAGTAGCAGGGATTTATCCAATTACGCCTTCGACTCCGATGGCAGAATATACAGACTTATGGGCTTCACAAGGTAAGAAAAATTTATTTGGAGCACCAGTAAAATTAGTTGAGATGCAATCTGAAGCAGGAGCTGCTGGGACAGTTCACGGTTCTTTACAAGCGGGTGCATTAACAACAACTTATACTGCATCACAAGGGTTATTATTAAAAGTACCTAACATGTATAAAATTGCTGGAGAATTATTACCAGGTGTTATTCACGTATCTGCACGTGCGCTTGCGGCACAATCATTATCAATCTTTGGTGATCACCAAGATATTTATGCAGCACGTCAAACTGGATTTGCTATGTTAGCAACGAGCTCAGTACAAGAAGTTATGGACTTAGGTGGGGTAGCTCACTTAGCTGCAATTAAATCAAGTGTTCCATTCTTACACTTCTTCGATGGATTCCGTACATCACATGAAATTCAAAAAGTAGAAGTAATGGATTATGAAGATTTAGGAAAATTATTAGATTACGATAAAGTACGTGAGTTCCGTGCACGTGCAATTAATCCAAATCACCCAGTAACAAAAGGGTCAGCACAAAATGATGATGTTTACTTCCAAACACGCGAAGTTCAAAATAAATACTTTGATGCAGTACCTGCAATTGTAGCAGACTACATGGAAAAAATTACTGAAATCACAGGGCGTGAATACAAACCATTCATGTACTATGGTGCAGAAGATGCAACTGAAATCATCGTTGCAATGGGATCAATCACAGAAACAATTAAAGAAACCGTTGATTATTTAATTAAAAATGAAGGACGTAAAGTAGGGGTTATCACTGTTCACTTATATCGTCCATTCAGCTCAGAATACTTCTTCAACGTATTACCATCAACAGTAGAACGTATCGCTGTATTAGACCGTACAAAAGAACCAGGAGCAACTAGTGAGCCATTATGCTTAGATATTCGCTCTATCTTCCACGGTCGTGAAAATGCACCGAAAATCATAGGTGGACGCTTCGGATTATCATCAAAAGATACAACACCATCTCATATTGTTGCTGTTTATGATAACTTAGCTGGGGAAATGAAAGATGACTTTACAGTAGGTATCGTCGATGACGTAACATTCAAATCATTACCTGTAAATAATGAGGTAATGGTTTTAGGAGATGATGTAACAGAAGCATTATTCTTCGGATTAGGATCTGATGGAACAATCGGAGCTAATAAAAACACAATCAAAATCATCGGTGAAAATACTGATTTATATGCACAAGCTTACTTTGCATACGATTCTAAAAAATCAGGTGGTTTAACACGTTCTAACTTACGTTTCGGTAAGGATGTTATCCGTGCACCATACTTAGTATCAACACCAAGCTTCGTATCATGTTCGATGGATACATATATTGGTAAATACGATATGATTAGCGGTTTACGTCAAGGAGGAACATTCTTATTAAATACTGTTCACTCAGCAGAGGAAATTGTTAACCATATGCCAAATAGCTTCAAAAAGCAATTAGCAGAGAAAAATGCTAAGTTCTATATCATTGATGCCGTAACTTTAGCTAAAGAAATTGGATTAGGACGTCGTACTAATACAATTATGCAATCTGCATTCTTCAAATTAAATGAGCAAATCATGCCATATGAACGTGCTCAAGAATTAATGAAAAAATACGTGGAGAAATTATATTCACGTAAAGGAGAAGCAATTATCGCAATGAACTTTGCTGCTATTGATAAAGGAGCTGAAGGTTTAATTGAGGTAACTGTTGATCCAGCATGGGCCAACTTAACACCAGAAGAAGCACATGTTAAAGAAGGCCGCCCTCACTTTGTTGAAACAATCGCTGATGTAATCAACCATAGTAAAGGTGACACATTACCAGTATCAGCATTCGTAGACTATGCAGATGGAACAATGCCAAATGGTACGGCTGCGTATGAAAAACGTGGAATTGCTAACTTTGTACCAAAATGGATTGAAGAAAACTGTATCCAATGTAACCAATGTGCTTACGTATGTCCTCATGCAGTTATCCGTCCATTCTTAGTAACAGAAGCTGAGAAGGAGCAAGCTCCAGAAGGAACACGTACATTAAAAGCAATTGGTAAAGGATTAGATGGATTAGAATATTGTATCCAAGTATCAACATTAGACTGTACAGGATGTGAAGTATGTGCGCATATCTGTCCAGGTAAAAAAGGAAACAAAGCATTAGTTATGGTTCCAATTAGTGAAGAATTAGAAGCAGGACAAGTCGATCGTGCTGAATACTTCTTCAACAACGTCACATACAAAGATGATTTAATGCCAAAAACAACAGTTAAAGGTTCACAATTTGCTCAACCATTATTCGAATTCTCAGGAGCATGTGCTGGATGTGGGGAAACTCCATACATCACATTATTAACTCGTTTATTCGGAGATCGTATGACAATTGCCAATGCAACTGGATGTTCATCAATCTATGGGGCATCATTCCCAGCTACACCTTATACAAAAAATGCTGAAGGAAATGGACCAGCATGGGCAAACTCATTATTCGAAGATAATGCTGAGTTTGGATTCGGTATGCATATTGCAGCTGAAACATTACGTAACCGTATTGGATTATTAATGGAAGAAAATATGGATAAAGTTGAGGCTGAATTATCTGAATTATTCACTAAATGGTTACAAAACCGTCATAGTGGAGAAGTAACAAAAGCATTAGCACCTCAATTAGAAGTTGCCATTGCAAATTCTTCAAATGAAGCAGTTAAAGAAATTTTGGACTTAAAAGATTACATCGTTAAACAGTCTAACTGGATTATCGGTGGAGACGGATGGGCTTATGACATCGGATATGGTGGATTAGACCACGTTATCGCTAATAATGAAGATGTTAATATCTTAGTATTAGATACTGAGGTTTACTCAAATACAGGTGGACAATCATCTAAATCTTCACGTGCTGCATCAATCGCTAAGTTTACAGCAGCAGGTAAGAGTGGTAAGAAGAAAGACTTAGCAGCAATCGCAATGTCTTATGGACACGTCTATGTTGCTCAAGTTTCTCATGGTGCAAATCAAGCTCAAGTTATTAAAGCAATGATGGAAGCTGAAAAACACCAAGGTCCATCTATCGTTATCGCATACTCACCATGTATCGCTCACGGTATTAAAGGTGGATTAGCAAACTCAATGAGCCAAGCTAAATTAGCGACTGAATGTGGATACTGGCCAACATACCGCTTCGATCCTAAATTATTAGAAGAAGGTAAAAACCCATTACAAATGGATTCTAAAGCACCAAACTGGGATAAATACCGAGACTTCTTAATGAGTGAAGCTCGTTATGCTCAAGTTACAAAAATTAACCCAGAGCATGCTGAAGAATTATTAGAAGCAAATCGTCGTGACTCACAACGTCGTTTCCGTCAATTACAACGTATGGCTGCATTAGATTTCTCTGATGAAGTAGAAGTTGTAGAAGAAAAAGAATCAGCAGAATAATTTTTAAAAAAGCTTATCGGATAAATCCGATAAGCTTTTTTTATTGATATGTGATGTGAAATGGCTTGAAAAAACAACTAATAACAACTCGACACAACATAACAAAAAGTGTCGAATCGTTTTAGAAATAATAGAAACTGGGATTAAATAACGCTTACACTCGGGGTGTTGTGTAACGGGTTACGATAAATCATAATTTTTGTGAACTATATGACAAAAGATGATAAAAATACCAAATATCGCGTGATAGTATTAGAGTGTTCAAAAAAGTGTTGAATAAAATAAATCAATATACAGCTTAAAAGATAGAAGTGGGGGATTTTGGGATGAAAACTTTAGCTATGATTTTAGCAGGTGGACGTGGATCACGTCTAGACATTTTATCACTTGGAAGAGCCAAGCCGAGTGTGCCTTTCGCAGGGAAATTTAGAATTATCGATTTCGTATTGAGTAATTGCTCAAATTCAGGAATATACGATATTGGAATTTTAACCCAATATTTACCATTATCATTAAATGAACACATCGGATTAGGTCAAGCATGGGATTTTGATCGTAAAAATACGGGAGTAACGTTATTACAACCATGTGAAGGTCATTCATCAGATCAATGGTATACAGGAACAGCAGATGCGATTTTACAAAATATTAGTTATATTAAACGTAAGAATCCGGACAACGTTTTAATTTTATCAGGGGATCATATTTATAAAATGGATTATCGTCCATTAATCCAACAACATATTGAGAAAGGTGCAGATGTAACAGTTTGTGCTCAAGAAGTTGAGTGGAGTGAAGCGTCTCGCTTTGGAATTTTAACAGATGATGAAAATGGACGTATTGTAGAGTTCGCTGAGAAACCAGCAGAGCCTAAGAGTAATCTAGCATCGATGGGGATTTATGTGTTTAAAACGGATGTATTAATTAATACGTTACAACATCTTAAAAAGGTTGGTTTAGATTTTGGAAGTGACGTTATTCCTCATTTAATTGAGAATGGACATGTTTATTCTTACCGCTTCCGTGATTACTGGAAAGATGTTGGAACATACGAGTCGTATTTAGAGGCTAATTTAGAATTAACAACAACAGTCGATAAAATTCAATTAGATATGTATGATAAAGATTGGGTTATTCATACAAAGAGTGAAGAAAAACCAACTGCTAAATTTGGTTCAAAGGCTCAAGTTTGTCAAAGCTTGATTTCAAATGGTTCAATTATTGCCGGATCTGTGACTAAATGCGTAGTAAGTCCAGGTGTTCATATTCATCCAAATGCTATTGTTCGTAATAGTATTATTATGAATGATACCATCATTGAAGAGGGATGTGTCATTGATGGAGCTATTATTGATAAAAACTGTGTTATTGGTAAAGGAAGTATCATTGGGCGTGGATCTAATGTTTGTCCAAATCAAGAAAAACCAAAAGTATTATCAAGTGGCTTAAATGTTATTGGTAAAGGGGTACATATTCCTGAGGGAACAATTATTGAACGTAATGTTCGTATTTTTCCGCATGTTGCTGAGACAGACTTTAGTGACAAAATTATAGCTTGTGGTAGCACGGTTTATCCTGCAAAGGAGGCTTAAACCGTGAAGATTGCATTTGTTTCATCTGAAGTTTATCCATTTATTAAAACAGGAGGGCTAGCTGATGTAGCTTATGCCCTTCCAAAAGCACTAGTTAAACAAGGCCATGATGTTCGTGTTATTTTACCAGGTTATAAACAAATCCCTGAGGGAATGTTAAAAGGTGCATATTGGGTAACCAATGTTGAGGTTATGGGCAAACTATTTTGGATTAATTGTGTTGAGTTAGAGGGGGTTAAATATTACTTAATATTTGAACCACTTTTTTCAAACCGACATTCTATTTATGAGTGTGAAGATCGCGATTATCAATTTGCTATGTTCTGTGAAGTTACCCTGCGCTTATTAAAGAATATTAATTTTCAGCCAAATATTATTCATACGAATGATTGGCAGACGGGGTTAATTCCATTTTTTATGGATCAGCGTTATTATGCCGATCCGTTTTATTACAATACTAAAACAGTTTATACGATTCATAACTTACGTTTCCAAGGACAATTCACTTCACATGCCGTTCGCCATTTAGGCTATCGATTTGATGATATAAATATTAACTATATGCAGTTAGGGATTCAATATGCAAATAAGGTGACAACGGTTAGTGAGACATATGCTAAAGAAATTTTAACGGATTTCTATGGGGAAAATTTAAATCATATTTTAAGTATGCGTCAATCTGATTTGAGTGGAATTGTTAATGGAATTGATACTGATATCTTTAATCCAGCGGTTGACACAGCACTTGTTTCACCTTACACCGAAGAGACATTAGAATTGAAACTTAAAAATAAAGAAGAATTACAGAGACGTTTTAATTTAGAAATCAATGCTGATATTCCGTTGATTGGAATTGTCACACGATTAGATTCACAAAAGGGATTAGACTTAATTACTTGTGTTTTAGAAGAGTTATTAATTTACGATAATATTCAATTTTTCTTGCTCGGATCTGGAGAGGCAAAGTATGAACAGTATTTCCAATGGATTCGAGATAAGTATCCGAAACAGGTGGGGATTTATTTAGGATATAATGGAAAACTTGCAAACTTAGTTTATGGTGCAAGTGATATGTTCTTAATGCCATCATTATATGAGCCATGTGGTTTATCACAGTTAATATCACTGCGATACGGAACAGTTCCGATTGTTCGTGAAACAGGTGGATTAAATGATACGGTTCATTCCTATAATGAAGCTACTGGTGAAGGAAATGGATTTAGCTTTACCAATTATAATGCGCATGATATGTTATATACCATTCGTCGAGCATTAGATTATTATCATCATAACAAAGAAGTTTGGCATCAATTAATGGTGACAGGAATGACTGGAGATTACTCTTGGGAGCATTCGGCTCATCGTTATGTTGAACTCTACCAATCTATGTTTTAATACGACATTAAAAGCATAAAAGCAATCTATCTTGCTTTTATGCTTTTTTGTTACTTTTTTGATAACTTTAGGCATTTAGCAAAAACTAAAAAGTGGATGTGAAATATCTGTTTTTGCTTCTATATAAATAGCGAAATATAGTTCATATTCTAACAATCAGGCTTAGTACGCAAGTCTTTTTGATAGAAAGGCGAACTAGGGTAGCGATGGGTCACCTAGCGATTTCTGAAGAAATCCATTCCTTTACTGCTAGGACTGGGTCATCTGCCATTTTCGCAGAAAATGTATCCTCCATTGGCAGGGCTTTAGTTTTTACGTTATGAAAAACTTATTGGGGTTTATATATAGTTGGTCAGAATTAATGAAATTTTAAGGGGTGAAGTCTGATACTCTAAATGTAAAATATTAATCATTTTCAATATAGATTATGGTAAAATAGCATATATACTTAAATGTCGAATGATTATGTAAAAAGGTGATAATATGTCAGTGGATAAAAATAAAATTGAAACGGCCGTAAGAATGATTTTAGAAGCCGTTGGAGAAAATCCAGATCGAGAAGGAATAGTTGATACACCAGCACGTGTAGCACGTATGTATGAGGAAGTTTTCGGTGGATTACATGAAGATCCTTCAAAACATTTACAAGTTTATTTCAGTGAAGAATATGATCAATATGTCTTAGTACAAGATATTGTCTTCCACTCAATGTGTGAACATCATTTATTACCGTTCTTTGGGAAAGTTCATGTGGCGTATTATCCTGAGAATAATGAGGTAGTGGGATTAAGTAAGATTGCTCGTGTAACAGATGTTGTTTCACGTCGACCACAACTTCAGGAGCGTATGGGAAAACAAATTGGGGATACGATTGCTAATGCGATTAAATCAAAAGGTGTGATGGTTGTTATTGAAGCCGAGCATATGTGCATGGTAATGCGTGGCATTAAAAAACCGGGAGCTATGACCAAAACAATCTATAGCACTGGAATTTTTAAAGAAGATTTAGCAATGAGACAGGAAGTATTAAATTTAATTAAAGGATAGGAGTCATCGATATGCGTTATTTAAGTAGTGGAGAATCACATGGACCACAGCTAACAGCAATTATTGAAGGAGTCCCTGCAGGACTTACTTTAACAGCAGAGATGATTAATCAAGATTTAAGGATCCGTCAACAAGGATATGGACGTGGCGACCGTATGAAAATTGAAAGTGACCAAGTGCAGATTACAAGTGGTGTCCGTCATGGGGTTACGCTTGGATCCCCAATTACACTTGTCATTAAAAATAAGGATAATAAAAATTGGGGTCATGTCATGGCGATTGAGCCGATTGATGAGCATGATTATGAAATTAAAAAAGTGCCACGACCAGGCCATGCTGATTTAGTTGGGGCAATGAAATACGGGCATCGAGATTTAAGAAATGTTTTAGAACGTTCATCTGCACGCGAAACAGCGATTCGTGTTGCAGTTGGAGCCGTTGCTAAACAGATTTTAAAAGCGTTAGATATTGAGGTTATTTCTCATGTTTTACAAATTGGGAAAGTATCAGTAACGAATTATCCAACAACAATTTCAACTATTCAAGCTGCGATTGCTAATTCGCCTGTTCGTTGTGTTGATTCAGACCTTTCGATTCAAATGTGTCAACATATTGATGAAGCGAAACAGCAAGGTGATTCAGTCGGAGGGATTGTTCAAGTATTAGCTGAAAATGTACCGGCAGGTCTTGGTAGTTATGTTCAATTTGATCGAAAATTAGACGCTAAAATTGCCGCAGCCTTTATGGGGGTACAATCAGTTAAGGGGGTTTATTTTGGTGATGCGATGATGGCGAGTTCTCATTTTGGAAGTGAAGTCCATGATCAAATCTCATATGATCAAGGATTTACGCGAATGAGTAATCATTATGGTGGATTTGAAGGGGGTATGACGAATGGAATGCCAGTTGTGGTGCAGGCGATGATCAAACCAATTCCAACGTTATATCAGCCATTAAACTCGATTCATATTGATACGAAAGAAGTGGAGGAAAGTATGATTGAGCGCTCAGATAGTTGCGTGGTTCCCGCTGCGGGTGTCGTTTTAGAATCAGTTTTAGCCTTTGAACTAGCAAAGGAGATATTAGAAGAATTCCAATCTAACCAAATGTCATCTTTAATTAAAGCTGTAAAATGTCACCGTGAAGCAATGAGGGATTTTTAATGAAACAATTACAAGTTAAAACGCATCAAGGGGAGTATCCTATTTATATTGGTGATGGTTGTTTAAATGAGTTAACGCCATTCATCCAAAAAGCGACACAAGTAGTTGTCATTACAGATGAAACTGTCTATGAGTTACATTATCAAACGTTAGCGCATGTTTTATCAAAAGAGGCCTTAGTATATGTCATCAAACCAGGAGAAGCATCAAAAAGTTTCGAGGTGTATCATGCGATTCAAACGTTTCTGATTCAAAATCAAGTTGATCGTAAGGCGTTAATATTAGCCTTTGGTGGTGGAGTCGTCGGTGATCTAGCTGGATTTGTTGCCGCAACGTATATGCGTGGAATTGATTTTATTCAAGTTCCGACCACCTTACTGGCACATGATAGTGCGGTCGGTGGAAAGGTCGCGATTAATCATGAGCTTGGAAAGAATTTAATTGGTGCCTTTTATCCACCGAAAGCTGTCATCTACGAATTGCCATTGTTAGCAACGTTATCGGATAAAGAGTGGAGAAGTGGGTTAGCAGAGATGGTGAAGCATGGTTTCATTTCAGATGAGGTACTATTGAAGACGTTAATGTCGTTTCATACATTAGACCCACTGCAGGAAGAAATCTTTGCTGCTTTACTAATGCAAAGTCTGATGGTTAAAAAGAATGTGGTTGAAATGGATGAGTTTGAAAAAGGAAGTCGTGCTTTTTTAAACTTTGGCCATACGTTTGGCCATGCGATTGAACTCGATGAGAAAAGCTTATCACACGGTGAAGCTGTCGCTATTGGGATTATATTTGCGCTATATTTAAGTAAGAAAACATTTAAGATTGATTTAGCGATAGATGATTACATATCTTATTTAAAACAGCTTAACTTTCCCCTATTCTTAAAAGCAGATCGTGCAACACAATATATGAACTACATGTTACATGATAAAAAGAATGAACAACATCAGATCCGTTTTGTTTTATTAAAAGAGGTAGGCAATCCTGTTTTAGTAACATTTAGCGAAGAAGAATTAAAGCCAATGTTACAACAATTTTTAAATGAAATGACAAAAGAGGTGAGAGTATGTCATTAAAGGGAAGCATTAAAGTAGCAGGAGATAAATCAATTACTCATCGTGCCATTATTTTTAGTAGTTTATCCAAAGGGACGACAAGAATTCACGAGCCATTACTAGGAGCAGACTGTATTAGTACGCTAGAAATTTTTAAACAATTTGGTGTGAAGTCTGAATTAAGCAAGGATTGTTTAACAATTACGAGCCCGGGGTTAGAGAGTTTTTGTTATGATCAGTCAATTTTAGATGCCGGAAATTCTGGAACAACCGCACGCTTATTGATGGGCGTACTATCCAACTTACCTGCTACATTAACGTTAATTGGTGATGAATCATTATCGAAGCGCCCAATGAAACGAGTGACTCTCCCTCTTTCACAAATGGGGGCTAATATTACGCTAGAAAATGATGCTACATTACCTGCTACAATTACTGGTCATCAGTTGACGGGAATTTCTTATGAGCTTCCCGTTGCAAGTGCCCAAGTGAAGTCTGCCATTATGTTAGCTGGGATGTTAGCTCAAGGTGTGACGACGATTCATGAACCAATTCCGACGCGTGATCATACGGAAAAAATGTTTGAGGATTTCCAAATTGCCTATAATAAAGTGAATCGAATGATTACGGTTCAAGGACCACAGATGCCGATCACACCAGGGGAAGTCTTTGTACCGGGTGATATTTCCTCTGCAGCGTTCTTTATCGTAGCGGCATTAATGGTTCCAGGTAGTGATGTAATGATTGAAAATGTCGGAATTAATGAGACACGTTCAGGAATTATTGATGTGATTCGAGCGATGAATGGAAAGATTACATTAGTCAATGAACGTTATTTTGGTGGTGAACCAGTCGCTGATCTTCATATTCAATACACGAAAGACTTAGTTGCCACGACGATTGAAGGCGATATGATTCCACGCTTAATTGATGAAATCCCTATTTTAGCGTTACTTGCCACACGTGCAAAAGGGATAACAGTCATTAAAGATGCTGAGGAGTTGAAGGTTAAAGAAACGAACCGTATTGATGTGACCGTCAACCAGCTAAAAGCAATTGGCGCCGAAATAAAAAGTACTGATGATGGAATGATCATCACAGGACAGCCGGAAGGTTCGTTTAATCAGGCGTCAGTCTCAAGTCATAAAGATCATCGAATTGCGATGATGCTCTGTGTGGCTTCGTTATTAATCGATGAACCACTCATTATTGAAGATGTTGAGTCAATGGAGATTTCATATCCAGACTTCTTAAAACATCTAAATGTGTTATTAGGAAATTAGAGGTGTTATAAATGTCAATTGAATATTTTATTGAGTTATATGAGAAAGGGCAACTGACAGAAGAGGCGATTGAGCAGATGCAACATTTTGCGTTTGATGCTAATGATGATGAAATCTTCATTATTGCTCAAATTTTCGCGGCGATTGCTCATGTCTCAAAAGCGATTGAGTTAGTTGAACCATTGTTAGTAAAATATCCAAATGAAGTCAACTTAAAAACATTCTTAGCGGATTTATATTTAGATTTAGCTGAGGATGAAAAAGCACTTGACTTATTAGCGGGTAGCGATGAAGAAACGAATGCGAGTGTTCTTTTACTCGAAGCAGATATGTACATCGCTCAAGGATTATTTGAAGTCGCTGAAGATAAGTTAAAGAAAGCTATATCACTCGAACCTCATAACGATTTAATTAAACTAGCTTATGCTGAGTTTTATCATCACATTGGAGAATTTGAAAAAGCATTAGATTTATACTTAGATTTAATTGAATGTGGATTAAACGCTGACATTAATGTGTATGACCGTTTAGCAACGTGCTACAGCCATATTGGAGAATTTGAGAAAGCATTAGAACAATTCGATTTATCAGAAAAATATTTTGGTAAGTTGAATACGGATCAACTTTTTAATAAAGGATTCCTTGCTTATCAAGTCGACGATTACTCATTAGCTAAGCGCGTGTTTCATGATTTAAAAGAATTAGATTCAAGCTATGATACAATTTATCCATTGTTAGCAAAAATCTATCTAAAAGAAGAAGATTATGAAAAAGCACTTGAAATGATTCAAGAAGGGATAACACATAATGAATTCAATGCCGAGTTACACTACTTAAAAGGATTGGCTTTAGAGAAATTAAAAGATTTAGAAGGGGCGCGCGATGCTTATTATGAGGCCTTAAACTTAGATCCAGAAGATTTAGAAGCAGCACTTCGTAGTAACCGTATTTGCTTAGTGTTAGAAGACTTTGAAGAAGTCGTTCAAAATATTCAACATTATGAAGAAAACGGATTATTTGATGACCGATTTGATTGGGATTTAGCGATTGCTTTCTTAGAATTAGAGGAGTATGATGAAGCGGCTTCATACTTTGAGAAAGCATTCGTCAACTATGGAGAAAATGTTGATTTCTTATTTGATTATGCGCAATTCTTAATGGAAGAAGGACGTCGTGAAGAGGCAGCGAAACAACTTGAGAAAATTTTAAATATTGATCCAAGTTTAACACCGGCTCGAGAGTTACTAGAGAATTTAATGTAAGAATTGTATAAAACTCAAAAAATGGTTTTTACAATCTGATGACAAAACCTTAAATGGTGTATAATACATCTTAAAGAAATTCTAGTAGAGGTGATTGAACAATGTTCTTATATTATGGTGGATATTACGGTGGATATGGGATGCGTTTCGATTCATCGTATTTAATTTATTTATTGATAGCATTAATCGTCCCGATGTTAGCCCAAGGTTATTTATCATCGACGTTTAACCAATACTTACGTGTTCGCGCTTCATCAGGTTTAACTGGAGCGGACGTGGCACGTCGTATCCTAGATCGAAATGGATTACAACATGTTCATTTGACAGAGGTTGGTGGTCGTTTGAGTGACCATTATGATCCAAGTCGTAAAACAGTTCGTTTATCACGTGATATTTATCATGGAACATCGATTGCTGCTTTAGCAGTTGCTGCTCATGAATGTGGACATGCGATTCAACATGCGAATGCCTATGCACCACTTCAATTCCGTTCAGCAATGTTTCCAGTCGTAAATTTTGCCAATAAGTTTGGTTACTTAGCCATTCTTTTAGGATTTATTTTTGGTGGTTCATCATTTTTATTACTTGGGATTATTTTAGTTGGCGTAACCGTGTTATTCCAAATTGTGACTTTACCTGTTGAGTTTAATGCATCAACTCGTGCAGTTGCTCAGTTATCAGAAATGAATATTTTATATGGTAACGAAGAAAAAGCAGGGGCACGTAAAGTGTTAACGGCGGCAGCATTAACGTATGTAGCGGGAGCTGTGGTGGCCATTGCCGAATTATTACGTTTAATCATGATTTTTAATTCACGCAATAACGATTAATTAAAAAGTCATCAAACTTAACGTTTGATGACTTTTTTTATGTTGTAGTAAAATAAAATTAGTAAAATTTTGTAACGAATGAATGGTTTGAAAGTCTTATAGATGGAAGCGAGGTGATGGGGTGACAGAGTTTGAGAAGATTTATGCGGAATATTTTCCAGATGTTTATAAGTATGTTTTATCATTATGTCATCACGAGGCAATGGCAGAAGATATTACGCAAGAGACTTTTTTAAAGGCCATTAAAAATATTCATCGATTTAAGGGGGATTGTAAATTAAGAGTTTGGCTTTGCCATATTGCAAAGAATACGTATTTCACAAGTTATAAGAAGAGTAAACGAACTGAGCAATTGCCAGAAGAAATTGCGATGGAGAGCTTTGAATCTAAGCTGATTCATAAAGAAAAAGCATTTGAAATTCATCGAGCTGTTCATCGATTAGAAGACCCCTATAAAGAAGTGTTTAATTTACGGTTATTTGGAGAGCTATCATTTGCTCAAATTGGGGAATTATTTGGAAAGTCAGAAAGTTGGGCACGAGTCACGTTTCATCGAGCTAAACTCAAAGTAAAGGAGGACTTAAAATGAGGATTAGTTGTCAAATCATTGAAGATTTATTACCTCTTTATGTCGATGGGGTCTGTCAGGAGGACACGAAAGCTTTTATGAAGGAGCATTTGCAAACATGTGTTAAGTGTTCAGTAGCTTTAGATCAAATGAAACAGGATGAGTTTAAAGTGATTAAATCAGTTAATATTGAAGAAGCACAAGTGCAGACATTACAATCATTACGACAAAAATTTATGAAAAATAAAATTACATTAATTTTGTTATCAGTCTTTAGCGCAATAGGAATTTGTATTGGAGGTTACTTTTTAATCTTCAGGTTAGAAGTTCCAATTCAGTATAATGAAAAGTTAATTGGAGTTCGCGCGATAGAAGATCGTATGATGGAGTTTAAATTTTTAGAAGATGACTTTTATAGATGCCATCATTTACAACGAACAGTAGAGATTGATGGACAGATGAAAAATATTCTTATGATTTACTACACGAATACAATTTGGACAAAGCTATCCCCTAAGCAACAATTCATTTCTGATAGTGAAAATCTATTTACTGTAGAAGAGCATCAAAATCTCAGTGGATGGACCGAAGCTAATTGGGAGAAAGTTTATATTAATGGTAAGATTGATGCGGTTTATTATATGGTAGCTAATTATAATCATTTATTTGATAAACCATTAGACTCTGTATTGGAAAAAGCAACATTACTTTGGGAGAGAGAATAAAAAAAGGCGACTGAAGTTTTTCAGTCGCTTTTTGATTAGTCGAAGTATGGAATACCGTTAGCATCGAAGGTAAACCCTTCTCCTAGTGTTTCGTAAACGTGGCTGACACTTACGAAAGCTTGAGAATCAATTTGATAAATGATTTCTTTTAAGGAACTTAATTCACGTTTATTAATAATAGTTAGGATAATCATTTTATCGCTTTTGTTATATGAACCCATACCGTGAATATATGTCGCTCCACGATTCATTTTGTTATGAATAGCATCTGCAATCTCTTGATATTTATCAGAAATAATTAAGACTTTTTGTCCAGCACGGAATCCTTCTTGGAATTTGTCAATCAGTTGAGCTGCAATATATAATCCAATGATCGTGTAAATGGCATTGGTAAATGATAAGAAGATGATCATTGAAATTCCAATAACGATGGCATCAAAAGCAAACATCGTACGTGCCATTGGAATACCGATTTTATCTTTGATAATTTTTGCGATGATATCGACACCACCTGTTGTTCCACCGGCATTGAAGATAATTCCCAATCCTGTTCCAACGCAAACTCCCATTCCGATAGCTGAAATTATCATATCATTTGGAAGTGGTGGAACAATATGTCCTAATGTTTCAAATAAACTTAAGAACACAGATAACATACATGTTCCAAAAATCGTTAACCAGAATCCTTTTTTACTGAATTGGCGGTAACCAATGATTAACATCGGGATGTTTAATAATAAGTTACTAACTCCAGTACTTAGTCCGAAAAGATGGAACAAAATAATTGTGATTCCTGTAAAACCACCTTCAGCCATCTGATTGGTAACTGCAAAGTTGATGATTCCAAAGGCCATAATAGCTGTTCCAAGTGTAATTAACAATAGTTGTTTTAATAATTTTGTTGACACGCTGAACCTCCTAGATTTTTTTTCCTTTTATATCTTATTATATCACGTTTAGTCGAAGTTAAAATAAAATAAACTATAAAGATAGGCAAATGGTGGAGGGATATAATGAAAAAAATCGTTGTCGGTGGATTAGAAGGCAAAATGGGGAGTTTTCTTGTTGAAGCGATCAAGGCTGAAGAAGATATAGAGTTAGTTGCAGGGGTAAGTGAAGTTGAACAGTTAGATGGAGAGATTCCCATTTATAATGATATTCAAAAAGTTCTTGATGAAGTTGAGTTTGATGTTTATGTAGATTTCACAGTTTATCAGTTTGCCAAAATGGCGTCTGAGGTCATGTTAAAAGCAGGAAAAGCTATTGTCATTGGAACGACAGGTTTTAATAAAGAGGATTTAGATTATTTAAAAACAATAGCTAAAGAAAATGGCGGGAAAGGCGTCATTGCTCCTAATTTTTCAATTGGTGCGATTTTGATTAATAAGTTTACTGAAATTTGTTCGCACTATTTTGATAACTTTGAAATTGTAGAATATCACCATGTGAATAAAAAAGATCAGCCATCTGGAACGGCTACTTATATTGCGAATACGCTAGATTGTGCGCTTAAACGTAAATTAACATCGACTCATGTTCATAGTGTTCGCATGCCAGGTGTTTTAGCGAAACATCAAGTCTTGGTGAGTGATGAATATCAGACGCTAGAACTTATTCATCAATCAAATAGCCGCCATTCCTTTGAAAAAGGAATTATTCTTGCCATTCGCAAGGTTAGTGAATTGGATGAACTAGTATATGGATTGCAACATTTACTTGATTAAAGCCTTCATATCGAAGGTTTTTTTTATGATAAAAAAGTAGAGTATGAGTTGATTATCCACTTTAATGTTAAGTATAATAAGAAGAGTATAATTTTGAGATGGAGTGTTAATCATGGAGTTACTTGCAACTGGAAAAATGGTTTTACAAACATTGAATGAAGCGGGATATGAAGCTTATTTTGTTGGTGGCATGGTTCGTGATCAACTAATTAATCTTCCGATTTATGACATTGATATTACAACATCAGCTAAACCAGAAGTCGTGATGTCGCTGTTTGAAAAAACAATTGCCACAGGATTAGCACACGGAACTGTAACGGTAATCATTAATAAAATTCCAATTGAAGTAACGACTTTTAGAGTAGAGACAGGCTATGCGGATTATCGCCATCCAAATGAAGTGATTTTTACAGCTTCTTTAGAAGATGATTTAAAACGTCGGGACTTTACGATTAATGCCATTGCAAGAGATATTAATGATTGTTTATATGATCCCATGCAAGGGCTAAATGACCTTAACAATCAGTTATTAAAATGTGTAGGTGTACCGACCGAACGTTTTACAGAGGATCCACTTAGAATGCTTCGAGGTATCCGATTTGTTTCCAAGCTTGGGTTTTCATTAGATCACGAAACGTTAGAGGGGATTAAGAAGGTTAGTCCCTTGATTGCACATATCTCAAAAGAGCGTATTAAAAAGGAATTAGAAGGATTGATTCAGGGGAGCTCAAGGCAAGAGGCAATGCATTATTTATATGATACGCAGTTGTTAGAGGCGTTACCTGATTTAGCACCACTTTGTGAGTATCGAAGCTATAATTTTGAATTGTTAACGCATCCGATTTTATTATTTGTACTTGCTAGTCTAAATTTAGAAGAGTTATCAAGGTATTTATCAGCTTGGCCTTTTTCTAAAGAAGAGAAAAAATGTATTCAAGTGCTACGTTCATGTGTTCATTCACCAGTTCCGATGCCTTACTTTACTTATCGTTATGGTGAAACTTGGGCACAACTGTATCATCAACTGATTTGCTTTTTAAATCAGGAGATGAGACCATACGAAGTGATTGAATTACCTCTTCAAACGCGTAAACAATTAGCAATTGATGTAGCAACAATTACAAAAATAATTAATCGCCCAAAAGGGCCGTGGATTCAACAGTTACTAGAGGAGATTGAGTATCAAATTGTAATGAAGCAATTAGTCAATAATCGAGCGGTGCTTATTGAATTTATAAAACAGTACCGATAAGGAGTCAAATATGAATAAAAAAAATAAATGGTTAAAGCGTAGCGTCTTATTAATCATCGTTATTCTTTGTTCAGGTTTAATTTTATTAGCCTCGTATGTTTTACAATATAATAAGACCTTGATGACGTATCAAAAATCGTTAGCTAATTTGCCAGAAGTTTCTGAAGTTTTAGAAATAGCGGAGTATAGTGGTCAAGAGCAGTATTATGTGGCAAAAGTCTTGTTAACATCAAATAAAGAGTATTACTATTTTATTAAAGATAATACCGTTGATTTTAGCTATCCTGTTGAAGAATTGATGACACCTGAGCAAGCCGCACAAAAAGCCCTGTCGCTGATAGGGCAAGGCATAGTAAAACACTATTACTTAGGAATCTACGATGAAAAACCAGTCTATGAAGTATTAGTTTCTTTAGGAGATGAAGAGCATTATATTATTATTGATGCTAAAACTGGTGATGTATTATTACAATTCGATATAAAGTAGGAGAGATTGTGATGTACGAATTATGGAAAGAAAATTTATTAGACTTTAATACGTTATTATTAACAACTTATGGTGAGCTAGGTCTAAATGAACAAGAGTATGTCTTTTTAGTATTATTAGCTCGTTTACTTCAAACAAAGCCAGGAGGATGGACTTTTGCAGAGATTTCAACACATATGACCATTGATGATGCAAATTGTTCATTATTATTTATTAGTCTTGTCGAACGCCAATACATTTCAGTAAGCAGTAAAACAGATTCATTTGGAAAACGATTTGAAGAATATTCAATCTCACCATTATTTGAAAAATTAGAGCGACACTTAAAGCAGAAAAAAACACAGTCTCAATCCTCTCAACGTGAAGAAATTTTTAAAATGATTGAGCAAGAGTTCGGGATTTTAAGTCCACTTGATATTGAGACGATTCATTTATGGATGACAGAGGATAACTTTGATGCGGATTTAATTAAATTGGCTATTCAAGAAATGAACTCATATCAAATTAAATCGATTCGGTATATTGATAAAATTTTATTAGATTGGAAAAAGAAAAATATTAAGACAGTCGAGGAAGCTAAACGTCAATTAATTGCTTTCCGTCAACGAAAACAAACAGCAGCGACAACATCAACACAAGCCCCTGCTGTCGATCCAAACTTCTATTATGATTGGATGAATGAATAGATAGAGGAGAACATCATGGTATCAAAGAAAAAAGCTGCAGAAATGATCGATGTAATGGAAGAATTATTTCCAGATGCACATTGTGAGTTAAATTTTAAAAATGAATTTGAATTAGTATTAGCCGTTTTATTATCGGCACAAACAACAGATAAAAGTGTGAATAAATTAACAGCTACATTATTTGAGAAATATAAGACACCACAAGATTATCTGAATGTAACATTAGAAGAATTAGAACAAGATATTAAAACCATTGGTTTATATCGAAGTAAAGCAAAAAATATTCAGGCATTATGCCGTTTATTACTTGAAGAATATAATGGTGTTGTACCAAATACATTTGAAGAGTTAGTTAAGTTACCAGGAGTCGGCCGTAAGACGGCAAATGTTGTTTTATCAGTAGGCTTTAATGTCCCACGTATCGCTGTTGATACACATGTCGATCGTATTTCTAAGCGCCTTGGATTGGCAAAGGCTGATGATACAGTGTTAGATGTTGAACATAAATTAATGCGACTCATTAAAGAAGAACGTTGGTCTAAATCACATCATCTAATGATTTTCTTTGGCCGTTATCACTGCACAGCTAAAAATCCAAAATGTGAGACATGCCCATTATTTACTTCATGCAAAGAAGGGAAACGTTTAATTAAAAAAGCAAAATAAAAGGATTCCTCATTTGAGGAATCCTTTTATTTTAGAAAAAAAGACTTCCGAAGAAGTCTTTTTTTAATTGAGCTTAATGATTAGATGTTATTAATCTTCTGAACCTTCTGAGCTTCCATTATCAGGAATATCTTCAGGAGTTGTCGGATTATTATTGACAGGTGGAGTTGTCGAACCGCCTGCAGGACCTTTTGAAATCGTAATCGTTAATGTTGATCCTGGTGTAATTGAAGATCCGATTCCTGGATTTGAACCGATATATGCTCCACTTGGGATACTATCATGGAATTCTTCTTTAACTTTGACAGTTACTGAGTTTAGGGCAGCCCAAGCTTGATACTGACTAATGAAATCAGGTTCGTTTTTGAAGTTTGGTACAGTTAACTGTGCAGATGCAATAGTAACTGTTAATGTTTCACCAGGAAGTAATGTTCCACTAGCTGGTGATGTTGATAAGACAAGACCATTTGCTATCTCATTTGTCGGAGTCTCAGTATAGGATACTGTAATTCCATTTGCTTTTACCCAATCTTCTACTTGTTGCTTTGTCCAACCTTGCATATTTGGAATATCAACTGGTTTTGAGCAACTATCGCAATCGATCGTAATCGCATTTGAGTTTTCGCTTGTTAATGCTCCTGAATTTTCATAACGTGCCCGAATATAGAAGTCTTTATATTTAGACATATCCCCAATTGAAACATTATCGACTGTTAATGTATTACCTGTTGTTGAACCGAGTAGGATTTCATTTCCATAATGATTTGTGGCATAAACATCGTAAATCGTTTGTCCAATCGTTTGAATTTGTTTAATCATCATACGAAGTTGTGACTCAGTTGGATTTAATGTTGGCACTTGGCTAATCTTTGTTGCTTTAGTGGCTAGATCAGCTGCATAGCTAGCTTTTGATCGAGCCTCATCAAGTGTTAATGTGTAACCTTTAACATGATTCCAAGAGAACTGAAGAGCTGAGCCAGTGTAAGATCCTGTAAAGTTCTGTGGAGTATCTAATTGTTGGAAACGAGTAGATGTTCCGCTTGGTCCATATCCTTTAATAAATAATTCAGAGGATACATATTGGCTTGGTGTGAATTTCGATGGTGATAACACTTCGCCATCTTTATTTCCACTTTCTTGTTCAATGGTGTACGATTGGATACTACTTGGACGAGTTGGCTCTACATAACCTGCTGGATTTAAATACTTCATTAAAGTATTAAATACATACCAAGGTTTTGATTGTGTTGTTTGAGTAATATAACCATCTTTATTATGATTAAATCCAGTCCAAATAGCAGCCGTATAGTAGTTTGAATAACCGACAAACCAAGAATCACGAATAGCATTATCAGGGTAGCCATAAGTGGCACGATCTTTTGGATCTAGATTGGTTGTTCCTGTTTTTCCTGATAAGTACATACCACCAACATTGGCAGTTGTTCCTGTTCCATCTGTCATAACGGTATGTAACATATCTGTTAATAAGTAGGCTGTTTCTTCACTCATGGCACGATGTGATTCTTGATCAGCCTTAATCACTGTTCCATCGCTTGTTACAATCTTTTCAATCATAATGGGTTCGTTATAAATTCCACCATTTCCAAAGGTTGCATAAGCAGCTGCCATTTGTAATGGTGAGAATCCACTTGAAACACCACCAATTGCTGTTGATTCAAATAAAGATCCGTCTGCACTTAGTACTTCTGGTGAGAAAGTAAATCCGAGGTTTTCAGCAAATGTTTTCACATTATCAGCACCTGCTGCATTAAATGCTTTTACGGCTGGTACGTTTAATGATTTATTTAATGCATAACGAATAGTCATGCGACCTTGATAGATATGATTATAGTTATGAACAATTTGTCCACTTCCATCTTGATAAGTATATAACTCATCATCAACAGTTGTACCTGTTCCCCATTTTAAGTATTCAATGGCAGGTCCATAGGCAAAGATTGGTTTTGCTGTTGAACCAGGTTGGCGTTGAAGTTGAGTGGCGAAATTTACCCCACGTTCGATACCTTCTTCATTCACCCCACCACCGATGGCACGAACTTGACCGGTTTGTGTATCCATAAACACAATACCCGATTGAATATCTGTTTTTGAATTCGCAAGCCCAGTAGCAGACCAGTCAACATAGTTGTTAGTATTTTGGATATCGTAGATGAGTTCTTGAGCTTCAGGATCCATGGTTGTATAAATTTGTAATCCTGAGTATGGATTTAAACCATATTTATTTTCAACTTCATTTAAGACAGCATCAATAAATGATTGATATTTTGTTTTATCAGTTGTTTCAGACTCAGTGTAGACTAGCATATCTGTAATAGGCTCAGCTGCTGCTAAGTCTGCTAAGTCTTGAGTAATGTAGCCATGCTTCACCATAAGTTTCAATACAGTATCACGACGTTTTTCAGTTGCATCTGCGTAATGATCGGGGCGATAGGTTGCAGGTGATTGAACGAGTCCTGCTAAAGTCGCTGCTTGTGCTAATGTTAAATCGTTAGCAGTTGTTCCAAAATAGTATTCTGCAGCTTTTTGAATCCCATTAACACTTCCTCCAAATGGAGAGTAGTTTAAATAGGCTTCAATGATTTGTTCTTTTGTTAAGACTTTTTCAATTTGAATAGATAAGTATAGCTCTTTAATTTTACGATCGATACTTTTCTCACTTGTTAAGTGAGTTTGTTTAATTAACTGTTGAGTTAATGTACTTGCTCCTTGATCAAAGTCACCTGTTGAAAGATTAGATAGAGCTGCGATTAAGAAACGTTGCCAGTCGGCTCCTCCATGTTCATAGAACTTTGAATCTTCAGTTGCGACAATAGCATCAATTAAAACGGGAGAAATCTCATCATAAGAAACCCATTCACGTTTTTGAATTCCGAGTTCATCAAGCACATTTCCATCTTTATCATAAATAACTGTTGATTCGGTTGCATAAATTTTTGAGATATCTAGTTCTGGAGCTGTTTCAATTGTTTTGAAAATGATGAAGCTCCCAATCATCATTGCTGCAATTCCCCCCAGCAGCCCAACTAATACGAATGATTTAAAAATTGTTCCGATAGCTTGGAGTAGGGTGAGAGAGAATTTATTACCATTATTTTTCTTCATCTAAGTCACCGCCTTTACGATTATAAGAAAAGTTCTTCAACCACTTTTAAGTAATCGATTCTTGGAAAGGCACCTTCAGGAATTTTTGTTCCATATTGTGCAAATTCTTCACGCCTAATTGAGCGTCTATTACCTAATTTATATTCTTGCCAAAACTTTGCAAGGTTTTCACAAGGTAATAAATAAATTTCATTAAATTTTGAAAACTTCACGAGTAGAAACGTAATTCCACCATGTTTTTTAACTTCAATCATATGATTGACTTGATGTTCATGTAAGTTTTGTAAAGGAAAGATAGTAGCATTTGAAGTCTCTTTTGCTTCGAAATCAATATATCGCCCTTTAAAAATCCCATTAAAGTCAGTCGTTGATGGGGTGCGGAAGTAAGCCTCCGTGATGACAGCAGCCGCACGTTTAGGGTAATGAACTTTAACAATTTGAACAGGTGTTGGTTTTTTGTGGATGACAGCTTTGTTTGCTGCTAAATAGTGTTCATTTGATTTTGTTAAATCATCTTCAAAAGACATCCCACGTTTTCCAAATGAAATGTTTTTTTCACTCGTAAGTGTTGCTTTCTTTTTATGAGGATAATTTACCACAGAATTATACACCTCCTAAGTGTATATCTTATCAAATAAAAGGAAAAAAAGCTAACCTTTCATGATATTTCACCAGGAATTCACACAATTTTTAATACTTATGGATATTATTAACAATTGACTTTTTTGAAGAAGTTTGACATAATGGTATTCCGATAGCATTCGGGTAATTGCGCTGTCATTTATGATGGTGAGGAAAGTCCATGCTCGCACAACCTGCGATGGTTGTAGTGTTCGTGCCTAACGAAACAATAAGTTAGGGCAGTCAAGTTTCTTGGCTGACGGCTGGGAAAATACCTAAGTCGTAAGATATGGTATGAGTACCTTTAAAAGTGCCACAGTGACGATGTCGATCGGAAACGAGAGACGTGGAACGGGTAAACCCCACGAGCGAGAAACCCAAATTTGGTAGGGGCACTCCTAAAGCGGAATTGAACGCATATGGGAGGTAGAGAGTCATCTCTACAGACAGATAATTACCACCTAAGTACGAGGAGGCATCCGTTTGAGTACGACGGTACAGAACATGGCTTACAGATTGCTATTTATGCACTAAATTAAACGATAAGGCACAACATTTAAGTTGTGCTTTTTTAATGATTCTTTTAGACGAAAATGTATGAATTAATTAAATTGACTAAACATATGAATGATTAGAGATGAACAATTTGAAAAAATCTGAATAAACGATATGAAAAATAGTCATACCTTGAAAAAAATCCCTTTATTTACTTTTTTATTAAATATAGGTATGCTATTATTAATTTAGTTTGCTTTTATGGATGTTTATGGGAGGTGCCGAAATGGATTTTTCAAATAAAGAAAACAATCAACAATTAGCTGATTATTTGCGCGAACAACGACAAAATCGCCATCTTAATTTAGAAGATGTAGCTGATAAGATTGGGGTTCCAATTCAGCATTTAAAAAATATTGAAAATGGAAATTTTGATCGCTTTGATACTTTTTATTTGAAAATGTATATTAAAAAATATGCAACATACTTATCATTGAATGTTGAGGAGTTATATCAACAGTTTTATGGAACTCAAATTCAGAAAGAAGTTGAAGTGAAAATTCATAAACAAAAAGTGCAAAAACGTAATCGTAATTTAGGACGCGTTGCAGGATTATTGTGTGCTGTTTTAGTCATTGCTCTTGGAGTCTTTTACGTAGTAGATGTGGTGAAAAATGCTACGCCTAAAGCGGACAATAATATTGTTATTAATAATCCAAATTCATCAGAGATGGTTGAAAAGGATGAAGAAACACCTGAAACACTAGAGGATACAACCACACAAGTACCGGAAGAAAAACCACAACAGCCAGTTACAACAGTATCAATGGTTTCTCAACAAAGTAAGGAAGTTATTTTTGATATTGTTACAGATCAAACGGAAGCTGATTTGAAATTAGATTTTACTGCTCCTTGTTGGTTAAGTTTAAACTTAGGTGATCAAAGTTTAATTCCTGGAGAAACATATCAAGCGGGTGGGGTATTTGAACAAAAAATTGCAGGTGATCAATTTGGAACATTAGAGTTTAATGTTGGAGATGCAACAGCAGTTAAAATTTCAGTAAATAATCAAGTGATTGATTTTGAACCTTCAACCCCCCATCAATACATAAAAATTAATATTAAAACTGAGTAGGTGAGAGAGTATGAACTTAGCAAATAAGCTAACGTTATTACGTGTTATTTTAATTCCATTTTTTATTGTTTGTTTTTATATTCCAAATTTAGTGGTAAATACGATTTCAGTAAATAATTATTTAATTCCATATGCTAATCTTTTAGGTTTAGTGATTTTCTTATTAGCGGCTATCACCGATTTTATTGATGGTTATATTGCTCGTAAATATAACATGATTACTGATTTTGGAAAGTTCATGGACCCATTAGCAGATAAACTATTAGTAACAGCTGCTTTATTAATCTTACTTGAAAATGGATTGATTGCGGGATGGGTTGTGTTTATTATTTTAGCACGTGAATTTATTGTTACCGGATTTAGAACCATTGCTGCTTCAAAAGGTGTTGTAATTGCTGCTGGATGGCTTGGTAAAATTAAAACGGTTGTTCAATTTATTATGATTTCAACGTTATTATTATTAAATTATCCATTTGAGTTATTTAATTGGCCAGTGGATCAAATCTTTGTTGCTTTAGCTGTTGTTTTAACAGTAGCATCAGGAGTCGAATACATTTATAAGAACCTTCATATTTTTGATGAAGCTAAATAAAAACAAAAAAGCGAAAATTTGTTCGCTTTTTTGTTGCTTTTAAATAAAAAATAGTTTATTATTGAAATAAATTCGAGGAAATTTGCATCAAATTGGGTATGTTAAATGTAGATAAAAATATAAAATTGGAGGATTAACAATATGAGTAATAATCGTGAAGCAGCTTTAATGCAAGCTTTAAAAAGCATTGAAAAGCAATACGGTAAAGGCTCAGTTATGAAACTGGGTGAAAAAACAGATACGCGTATTGAAGTTGTATCATCAGGATCATTAGCTTTAGATTCTGCTTTAGGTGTCGGTGGATATCCACGTGGACGTGTTGTAGAAATTTATGGACCAGAAAGTTCAGGTAAAACAACGTTTGCTTTACATGCGATTGCAGAAGTTCAAAAAGCTGGTGGAACAGCAGCGTTCATCGATGCAGAACATGCATTAGACCCGGCATATGCAGCTAAATTAGGTGTAGACACAGATGAATTATTAGTTTCACAACCTGATACAGGTGAACAAGCATTAGAAATTGCTGAAGCATTAGTTCGAAGTGGTGCAATCGATATTTTAGTTGTCGATTCAGTTGCAGCCCTTGTGCCACGTGCGGAAATTGAAGGTGAAATGGGAGACTCACACGTTGGGTTACAAGCTCGTTTAATGTCACAAGCCTTACGTAAGTTATCAGGGGCCATCAATACAACCAAAACGATTGCTATTTTTATTAACCAAATTCGTGAAAAAGTTGGAGTTATGTTTGGGAATCCTGAAGTAACACCTGGTGGACGTGCCTTAAAATTCTATTCAACAATTCGTTTAGAAGTACGCCGTGGAGAAACTATTAAATTAGGAACTGACATTGTTGGAAACGTCGCAAAAATAAAAGTGGTAAAAAATAAAGTGGCTCCACCTTTTAAAGCGGTTGAAGTAGACGTTATGTATGGTGAAGGAGTCTCTAAACAAGGTGAGATTTTAGACCTTGCAGTGGATTACAATATTATTGAGAAAAGTGGATCTTGGTATTCGTACAATGGTGAGAAAATGGGACAAGGACGTGAAAATGCGAAATTGTTCTTAAAAGAAAATCCATTTATTATGGAAGAGATTGCTGATTTAATCCGTGCGGAATTAAGTATTCCAACATCTAATCCTGAAGATATAATGTCAGAAGAATAAAAAAGTGTCTTTGAAGTTGAAACTACTTAAAAACTAAGTCTTAATAAAATTAAAAGATTAAAAGGAATTTAGTGATTGAAAAAAACCTGAAAAAATAGACCTGTTAGGCGCTATTTTCTCAGGTTTTTGTTTATTTTTGGATCATTTTTAGGACATTAATTTAATGATAGAGTTTTTTTTAGTTGCCTCCAAAAATTGGGACACTTTTTTTAGATTGTAGTGGAATTCTTGACATGTTATTACAATAATATTAAAATAAACAATGTAGTATTATATCATAATACTAATTATCTTAAAACTATAGAGCCGTTAAATAGATCTATGGCGGATAATCGTATATCAAATAATTGGAGGTGTGCATATGATTGAATTTATCATCTCCATTTTGCTAGTAGGGATAGGGTTAGTTATTGGGTATTTTATGAGAAAGAAAGTGTATGAAGCTGAGTTAGAGAGAGCTCAACAAACAGCTACACATATAATCTCAAAAGCTGAAAAAGAAGCGGAATCAAAAAAGAAAGAAGCACTTTTAGAAACGAAAGAAGAAGTTCAACGACTTAAAGTTGATGCAGAACGTGACATTAAGGAGAAGAAAACGGAACTCGTACGTTTAGAAGAGCGTTTAGTACAACGAGAAGAGACGATTGATCGTCGTATTTTAAATTTAGAAAAGCGCGAAATTGCTCTTGAGAAAAAAGATGAAGCTATCGCTGAAAAACAACTCGAACTAAAAGAACTAAAAAGCAAAGTGGAAGAAACTTTAGAAGGACAACGACAAAAATTAGTCGAAATTTCAGGCTTAACAACAGAAGAAGCTCGTGACATTATCTTTAGACAAGTTGAAGATGAGATGTCTCACGAAGTTGCTAAGTACATTAAAGAAGAAGAAGAGAAAGCTCGTTTAGAAGCTGATAAAAAGGCGAAAGAATTAATCGTCTTAGCGATTCAAAAATATGCTTCAGAACAAACAAGTGATTACAGTGTCAATGTAGTGAACTTACCAAGTGATGAGATGAAGGGACGTATTATTGGTCGTGAAGGACGTAATATTCGTACGATTGAATCATTAACGGGGGTTGATTTAATCATCGATGATACGCCTGAAGCAGTCGTTTTATCATGTTTTGATCCAATCAGACGTGAAGTGGCGCGCATTACATTAGAAACATTAGTTCAAGATGGTCGAATTCATCCAGCGCGTATTGAAGAAATTGTAGAAAAGACACGTCGTGAAGTTGATTTACGTGTTCGTGAATACGGAGAAAATGCGGTATTTGAAGTTGGAATTGGAAAAGTTCATCCGGATTTAATGAAAATTTTAGGACGTTTAAATTATCGTACAAGTTATGGGCAAAATGTTTTAAAACACTCAATGGAAGTAGCTTTCTTATCAGGAATTATTGCTGCAGAACTTGGAGAAGATGTAAAGTTAGCAAAACGTGCCGGATTGCTTCATGATATCGGAAAAGCGGTTGATCATGAGGTTGAAGGTAGCCACGTTGAAATTGGTATTGAGTTGGCAACTCGTTATCGCGAACACCCAGTTGTTATCGATGGAATTGCATCTCACCATGGAGATCGTGAACCTCAAAGTTTAATTGCAGTCATTGTTGCAGCGGCAGATACATTATCGGCTGCAAGACCAGGTGCACGAAGTGAATCATTAGAGAACTACGTGAAACGTCTAGAGCAACTCGAAAATATTGCTTGTCGATTCGAAGGGGTTGAAAAAGCCTTTGCGATTCAGGCAGGACGTGAAGTACGTGTTGCGGTTATTCCTGAACAACTTGATGATGTTCAAGCACATCGTGTTGCGCGTGAAATTCGTCAAACGATTGAAAATGAGCTAGAGTATCCAGGAAATATTAAAATCACAGTTATTCGTGAAACTCGAGCTGTGGAAACTGCAAGATAACACGCTAAATTTATGTGATTGACTAAAGAGCTATTAATGTGTTAGCATTAATAGCTCTTTAATATGTATACTAATTATATAAAAGTAAATACAGATTTTAAGTAACCACTAGAAAGGCTGATAGAATGAAAATTTTATTTATTGGAGACATTTATGGATCGCTAGGACGCCAAATGATTCAAGAACAATTACCGAAAATTAAGGAGACTTATAAACCTCACTTCATTATTGCAAATGGTGAAAATATTTCTCATGGAAAAGGAATTAATGAAAAGTATTATAAGTTTTTATTAGAGCAAGGTGTCAATGTGGTCACACTTGGAAACCATACGTGGGATAATCGTTCTATCTTTGATTTTATTGATGATGCAGATAAGTTAGTTCGACCAGCAAACTTCCCGGAATCAAATCCAGGAAAGGGTTTAACCTTTGTTAAGTTTAATTCACATGAAGTGGCTGTTATTTCAATCCAAGGACGTACATTTATGCCAATGATTAACTGTCCATTTGAAAAAGTTGAGCAGTTAGTTGAAGAGGCAAAGAAACGTACTAATATTATTTTTGTCGACTTCCACGCGGAAGCAACAAGTGAGAAAGTAGCTATGGGGTACTTCTTAGATGGACGTGTAAGTGCTGTTGTAGGAACACATACACACGTACCAACAGCTGATGATCGTGTTTTATCAAAAGGAACTGCTTATATTACTGATGTTGGAATGACAGGACCTTTAGATGGGGTAATCGGTGTTGAACGTGAAAATGTAATTAATAAGTTTCTAACTGGATTACCGATTCGTTTTAATGCTGTTGAACAAGGGGCAGCACAGTTAAATGCTGTCTTAGTTGATATTAATGAGAAGACGGGGAAAGCTTCATCTATTCAACGTATTAATTTGAAGAAAGAATCAACTTTATAAAAATTAGTCATGTATTAGGGTGAGAGAGCATAGACTTACTGTGTAAAACAAAACAGAGGGGGACTAGTATGGAAGTATTAAAAGTATCATCAAAATCTAATCCTAATTCAGTTGCGGGTGCTTTAGCAAATGCATTTCGTGAAAGAGGGCTTGTTGAAATTCAGGCAATTGGAGCAGGAGCATTAAATCAAGCAGTGAAAGCCATTGCTATTGCTAGAGGATATGTAGCACCGACTGGTAAAGATTTAATTTGTATTCCAGCGTTTACTGATATCTTAATTGATGGAGAAGAACGTACGGCAATTAAACTGATTGTTGAATCAAGACAATAGTTTTGAATAGAAAAGACTAGTGGCTATAAATGGTCACTAGTCTTTTTTTGTATCCTTTTTTAAAGGGGTAAAGCGAGGTGGACATGAGTTGATTATTGTATATGTTGTAAGGTATAATAGACAAAGTGACTCGTGTTTTGTCACATAGAGAATAAAGTGGATTAATAAAGCTTTAAGATATAGGTGATAAGGATGAATGAACAACAAAAAGAATTATCGTTACAAGCAAATCAGCCAAAAGCTGAAAAAGATTATAGCCGCTATTTCCAACGTCCAAGCATCAATAGCGCTCGTAAACGTAGCCGTGAACAAGCACACGTTCACCGTGATTTCGTTATTGAACAGTCAATTAAGAATATTGGAAAAGGGAAGAAGTATTTAATTCAAACTTATGGTTGTCAAATGAATGAGCATGATTCAGAAGCGATTATCGGTATTGCTGAAGAATTAGGGTATAGTAAAGCTGAATCGCAAGAAGAAGCTGATTTAATTATCTTAAATACGTGTGCTATTCGTGAAAACGCAGAAAATCGTGTCTTTGGTGAATTAGGGCGTTTAAAACGTTTAAAACGTACAAATCCTGATTTGATTTTAGGGGTTTGTGGATGTATGTCACAAGAAGAAAAAGTCGTTAATCAAATCATGGAAAAATACCAATATGTTGATTTAGTTTTCGGAACACATAACATCTACCGCTTACCAGAGTACATTCATAATGCATTAATGGGGAAAGAACGCGTGATTGAAGTTTGGTCTCAAGAAGGAGAAATTATTGAGAACATGCCTCGTACACGTCAAGGAAGTATTAAGGCATGGGTAAATATTATGTATGGTTGCGATGAATTCTGTACATACTGTATTGTACCGTATACACGTGGTAAAGAGCGTAGCCGTTTACCAGAAGATATCATTGCTGAGATTCAACACTTAGCAGCGGAAGGATATCAAGAAGTCACATTATTGGGACAAAACGTTAATGCATACGGAAAAGACTTCAAAGACCGTGAATATACATTCGGTGATTTATTAAACGATTTAAATAAAATCGATGTTCCACGTATCCGTTTCACAACATCACATCCACGTGATTTTGATGAAAAAACAATCGCAGCTTTAGCGAAACGTGGAAACTTAGTGGAGCATATCCATTTACCAGTTCAATCTGGAAATAATGAAGTTTTAAAACGTATGAACCGTAAATATACACGTGAAATGTATTTACAGTTAGTTCGTGATCTTAAAGCGGCTATCCCAGGCGTATCAATTACAACAGATATTATCGTTGGATTCCCAGGTGAAACAGAGGAACAATTCCAAGATACATTATCACTAGTAGAAGAGGTAGGATATGAAGGAGCCTTCACATTCATCTTCTCTCCACGTGAAGGAACACCAGCTGCACGTATGGAAGATAACGTATCTGAAGCAGATAAAAAAGATCGTTTAAATCGCTTAAATGAAGCAATTAATCGTGGATTCCGCGCTGGAAATAAACGCTTTGAAGGTCAAATCGTTGATGTTTTAGTTGAAGGAACAAGTAAAAATGATGATACGATGTTAGCGGGATATACACGCCACAATAAGCTAGTTAACTTCAAAGGAGATGCGTCTAAAATCGGTCAAATCGTTAATGTTAAAATCACTGAAGCTAAAACATGGCATTTAGCTGGAGAGATGGTTAACGATGACACAACAAACTAACTTACCTTCTTTTGAAAAATTAAAAGAAAAATTAGCAACCGATCCGATTATGGAACGTTATCGTCAATTAACGCAAAAGGTTCACCAAAATGAAAAACTACTAGCGTTATATGATGAATATATTAAAAAACAAAAAGAGCTCATTAAATTTGAGCATTATGGAAAGTTGAATGCGAAGTTACAAAAAGAAGCTGAAATGAAAGCTTTAGAAGATGAGCTTTACGATAATCCGCTCTTTAATGAATATATTCAGACTCAGATTGAGTTGAATGAACTCTTTTCGACGATGACTCATATAATACAATATAAGGTTAATAAACATCTTAGTGAATAGCTAAGATGTTTTTTAATTTTACATACTTTTGTGAGGCCAATGGGTGATAGGCGTTCAGGAAAATTCGTGAGGAGGCATGAAGTTTTTCTTGAATGAAATCTCATAAAGTCATTCAATTAAGTATCAAATAGGTTAAGAGCTGAATATAGTATCAGTGAGGAGGTATTAGGATGAATGATATTCGTGAAATTGTAACAAAAGCCGTAATCGGTAAAGGTAAAAAAAGATTTAAAATCACATCACCTCTTAATGATTTAAGAAGCCCAGCAGATAGTATCTTAGGATGCTGGATTATTAATCATAAATTCGGAGCAAGAAAATGTGATAATTCTGTTGATGTAAAAGGTGTTTATGACATTAACGTGTGGTATTCATTTGCTGATAATACACAAACTGAAGTAGCGCGTCAAACAATTGAATATGATGATCAAGTTAATGTTCATCGTACCATCCGTGATTGCTTATATGAAGGTGATGAAGTCATTGCGAGAACCATTCAACAACCAACTTGCGTTGATGCAAGAATTGAAGATGGTGAAATCGTTGTTGAAGTTGAGTTCGAAATTGTGGTTGAAGTCATTGGGGAAACAAAAATGCGTGTGTCAATCTTAGGGCCAGTTGAAAGCGACTGCGATACAGACGATGAAGAAGATGAAATCGACCAACAAATTAATCCAAACTTCTTAAAAAACTCACCTTTTAGAGGAGAATAAGGCAGAAATGCCTTATTCTTTTTTTTATTTCTGAGAAAATTATTCGAATGATTAAAATTCCTTAAATTCGTCTATCATAGAAGAAATTGAAATGTTTGTAATCGCGCCTTCCGAACGTCCTTAAATCGACACTTTATGCTATAATAAAAACATGTGAAAAAAGAAGGAGTTTTTATCATGCGAGATAAGTCTAAATACACACCTATGATGCAACAATATTTGACTATCAAAGAGAATTATCAAGACGCCTTTGTCTTTTTTAGATTAGGTGATTTTTATGAGCTATTTTTTGAAGATGCCCAATTAGCATCAAAAGAATTAGAAATTGCGCTAACTGGTCGTGAAGCAGGAGCTGAAGAACGTGTTCCTATGTGTGGGGTTCCTCATCACTCAGCTGAAAATTATATTAATCGTTTAATTGAACGTGGTTATAAAGTAGCGGTTTGTGAGCAGGTTGAAGACCCAGCGAGCGCGAAAGGGGTTGTTCGCCGTGAAGTCGTTCGTTTATTAACACCAGGAACAGTCATGAATCAAACGGCATTAAATGAAAAAGAAAATAACTTTATTTTATCAGTCGTTTCTTTTGAGGATGCCTATGCTATTGCGTACAGTGATTTATCAACCGGAGAAAACTATGCGATGCGTTTACAGAAAGAGGATCAATCATTAGTCGGGGAATTAATTAGTTTAGGATGTAAAGAAATCGTTATTGGATCTGACGTTGATGTTAAAATATTTGATAACTTACGTGCACTCAAACAAATCGTGTTATCGTATGAAGAAGAACGCCTGATTCCAATTGAATATCAAATTTTAGCAGAGGAAGTGAACGATGGTTATTTAACGCAAGCCTTTGGTCGTTTAGTCAACTATCTAGTTCGTACGCAAAAAAGTGCACTCGGTCACTTACAACCGATTAGTTTAACAAAGAATGAAGACTATTTAAGCATAGATTATAATTCACGCCGAAACTTAGAGTTAACAGAGACCATTCGTTCAAAATCACGTCAAGGTTCATTACTTTGGTTACTTGATAAAACAAAGACTGCAATGGGAAGTCGTTTATTAAAACAATGGATTGAACGTCCATCAATTAATGCACAAATGATTAATGAACGTTTAGATGTAGTTGAATCATTCATGAGTGATTTCATGTTAAAAGAGGAGTTAAAGCGTCACTTAGATGAAGTTTATGACTTAGAACGTTTATCAGGGCGTATTGCGTTTGGAAATGCGAATGCACGTGATTTATTACAATTAAACTCGTCATTAAATCAAATCCCGCATATTAAAGCATTATTGAGTCAATTGCCAATGCCAACCATCCAGCAACAATTAGCTCGTATGGCGGATTGTTCTCATATTACGGATATTTTAGAAAAAGCAATCGTTGACAATCCACCCATTGGAATTAAAGAGGGTGGTATCATTAAAGATGGCTATCATGAGACACTAGATGAGTATCGTTACATTGTGACACATGGAAAAGAGTGGATTTTAGCATTAGAAGCGGCCGAACGTGAAAAGACAGGGATTCGTTCGTTAAAGATTAAATATAACAAAGTGTTTGGTTACTATATTGAAATTAGTAAAGCGAACTTACACTTAATTCCTGAAGATGCTGGTTATGAGCGTAAACAAACGTTGGTTAATGCGGAGCGCTTCATTACCAAAGAATTAAAAGAAAAAGAAAATTTAATTTTAAATGCAGAAGAAAAATCGATTCAATTAGAATATGAATTATTTAGTGAGTTACGCCAACTTGTTAAAAATGAGATTCCAAAGATTCAACAGATTGCAAAAGTGATGGCTTATTTTGATGTCCTTCAATCCTTTGCAACGATTAGTGAAGAGAATCGCTATACACGACCTCAATTAAATCGTGAGCATATCATTGATATTAAAGATGGACGTCATCCAGTAGTTGAAAAGGTATTAAAAGACACACAATATGTTGAAAATGATTGTGTGATGCCATCAGATTTATCCATCTTGTTAATAACAGGTCCTAACATGTCGGGGAAATCCACGTACATGCGTCAATTAGCTTTAATTGCAATTATGGCTCAAATTGGATGTTATGTGCCGGCAAGTGTCGCTAATGTACCAATCTTTGATCAAATTTTTACACGTATTGGTGCAGCTGATGATTTAGTTTCAGGACATAGTACATTTATGGTTGAAATGATGGAAACGAATTATGCGCTTGAACATGCTACGAAAGATAGTTTAATTTTACTTGATGAAATTGGGCGTGGAACAGCAACGTTTGATGGAATGGCCTTGGCACAATCCATTATTGAGTATGTTCATGATAAAGTCGGAGCGAAAACATTATTCTCGACACACTATCATGAGTTAACTCAATTAGAAGAGAAGTGTGAGCATTTAGAAAATCGTCATGTGCGTGCTGAAGAGCACGAAGGACAATTAATCTTCATGCATAAGGTCATGGAAGGACCATCAGATAAGAGTTACGGGATTCATGTCGCACAGATTGCAAAGCTTCCGACAAGTTTAATTTCTCGTGCGAAACAATTATTAGATGCGCTTGAACAAGATAAAACAGCCATTCAAAACTCACTAGAAACGGCAGTGAAAGTGGAGGCACGACCTGTTCAAGATCTCCCAGTAGTAAAGGAACCAGAGGTAAAGCTACAACCAGTTCTTGAAGCTGAGCAAGGACAGCTTTCGTTATTTGGAGTTGTAGAATCTCCGAAAAAAGAAAAAGCAAAAGTTGAAGTTAAAGTAGAATATGTAAATCCTTATGAAGATATCATTAAGGAACTAGATCAGATTGATTTATATCAATTAACACCAATGCAGGCGATGAATGTCATGTATGAATTAAAGGTGAAAATGAATCAAAGAAAGTAGGTGACTTATGGGAAAAATACAGCGTATGAGTGAGCAACTGGCCAATATGATTGCAGCGGGAGAGGTCATTGAACGTCCCGCCTCGGTCGTGAAAGAGTTGCTTGAAAATGCGATTGATGCCCAAAGTACGAATATTGAAATTCATTTACAAGATTCAGGTGTTCGTCAAATTAAAGTCATTGATAATGGAGAAGGGATGAATGAAGAAGACGCTCATCTCGCCTTTGAACGTCACGCCACAAGTAAGGTTAAAACACAATATGATATATTTAGAATTCAAACGCTTGGGTTTCGAGGTGAGGCCCTTCCGTCAATTGCTTCAGTTTCAGATGTTCATGTAAAAACATCAGATGGCATCAATAGTGGATTGCATTTAAATATTAAAGGTGGCGATGTTCTTGCATCAAAACCAGGTGTCATGCGTAAGGGAACTGAGATGGAAGTGAATCATCTGTTCTTTAATACACCAGCTCGTTTGAAACATATTAAATCGTTGAATACTGAACTGAGTCATATCACAGATTATATCAATAAGATTGCACTTTCTCATCCAGAGATTGCGTTTAAATTATTTAATAATCAACGACTATTATTCCAAACGAATGGTCAAAATAATTTACAAAGTGTCATTGCTAGTATTTATGGTTTTGATATTGCGAAAAAGATGATCCCTTTTTCAGCGAAAAATGATACATATGAAATTTCAGGATTTATTAGTGATCCTATCATTAACCGTGCGTCTCGAAATTATATGACGATTATTGTAAATGGGCGTGCGATTCGTAATTATAATGTCATGCGCTCTATTTTAGAAGCCTATCATACCTTATTACCTAAAGATAAATATCCGATTGTGGTGCTTAATCTAAAGCTTGATCCGATGTTAGTGGATGTTAATGTTCATCCTGCTAAACTAGAGGTTCGCTTTTCACAAGAAGAAGCGCTAAGAACGTTTATTTACACAGAAATTAAAAAAGTGTTAAATCACGTGGAGTATATTCCACAACCAGAAATTAAAGCTCCCGTTATGCCTCAGTTATCAAAATCAGTTCAACAAACGCTAAGTTTCCAGGCAACCAAAGTAGAGACACCGTCAAAAGTGATTCAACCAGAACCAATGGTGATGAAGCAAAAGTTAGTCATTGAAGAAATTCAAGAGAGTACGGTCGTGACTGATGTGGAAGCGAATTCAGTTCACGAGGAGTCAGTTGAAACGATCGCACAATCAGTACCTTTAGCCCAATCGAGTCAAGAGAAACTTAAAGTGGTGGCACCAACGAAACTGGAAGAAGCGAAACTTGAACTTTATTATATTGGACAACTTCATGGAACGTATTTACTTGCTCAAAATGAAGAAGGACTATTTATTGTTGATCAACATGCAGCGATGGAGCGTGTGCAATATGAGAAAAATTATCAACTCTTACGTGATGTGAGTGGAGATTGTGTCGAGTTGTTGATTCCTATTGTATTAAAATATGCAGCTAACGAACTATTACTTTTAAAAGAAGCCCTTCCATCTTTAATGAAATTTGGTTTTGAAATTGAAGAATTCGGAGGTCAATCATTAGTCGTTCGTAGTATTCCTGTTTGGGCACAGAAATTGGATGCGAAATCGATTGTTGAGACAATTTTACATCAGGTGATTTTAGATAACCAAGTTGATATTGGGAAGTTGCGTGAATCAGTGGCAATTATGATGAGTTGTAAAGGATCAATTAAAGCGAATCAGTACATTAATGAGTATGAAATTAAAGAGTTGCTTCAAAGCCTTTGTTATTGTGAGCAACCTTATACGTGTCCGCATGGACGTCCGATTATCGTAAAAATGACAAAGTATGAAATTGAAAAATTGTTTAAACGCGTAATGTAGGTGAAAAAATGGATGTATTATGTATTGTTGGCCCAACAGCCGTTGGGAAAACCAAAATGAGTATCGAGTTGGCGAAGCAATTAAATGGTGAAATTATTAGTGGCGACTCGATGCAGATTTATCGTGGAATGGACATTGGAACAGCTAAAGCAACAATGGATGAGCGCCAAGGGATTCCACATCATTTAATCGATGAAAAAAATCCAGATGAACCATATTCTGTAGCCGCATTCCAACAAACCGTTCGTGCTAAAATGGAAGAGATTAAATCTCGTGGAAAGCTACCGATTATCGTGGGTGGAACAGGATTATATATTAAAAGTGTTTTGTATGATTATGAATTTGCTGGAGAATCTGAATCAAAAGAGATTGATGAAGCGAAGTATGGTCATTTAAGTAATGAAGAGTTACATGCTAAACTTGCAGCTGTTGATGAAGCGGGGGCAAAAGACATTCATCCTAATAACCGTAAACGTGTTATTCGAGCACTTGAAATTTATGAAACTTCAGGGGTTAAAAAATCTGAAATGATTGAAAAACAAGAACATAAAATGATTTATGACGCTTGCTTAATCGGATTAACGGATGATCGTACTGTTTTATATGATCGTATCAATAAGCGTGTTGATACGATGTATGAAACAGGGTTAGTTGAAGAAGTAAAAGCTTTATTTGATGAAGGTATTCCGGCTGAATCTCAGTCGATTCGAGCGATTGGATATAAAGAACTTTATGATTATTTTAAGGGATTGATTTCATTAGAAGAAAGTAAAGAATTAATTAAACGAAATTCCCGACGTTATGCAAAACGTCAATATACATGGTTTAATAATCAAATGGATGTTACATGGTTTAAGGTTGATGTACAACATTTTGATAAAACAGTTAAAGAAGTGTTAACTTATGTTCAGAATAAATAAAAAGGAGACTTTTAATCTCCTTTTTATGTGCGCCCGGCATGGGTATTATCTAACGGGTTAAAGTCCCGAGTACGTCCAAGTAGCGGAAAGTACATAGCCTAAGACAAGGGTGTCCTCTGCGAGGAGGAATCTGAAGGAAGTCCGTGGGCAAACTTCTGGTCTGACGAACAGGAATCACATCAGGCAGGATACAAGGATAAGACTGCATAACAAGTTAAAGTCCAATAGCTACACAGAAAAAAATGTATGTTGTAAATGTGGCAGATAGATGGAAGGGAAGATAATACACCTTACCCGG